>BNJS01002926.1_pt1 | contig 74330 bp, 62 predicted proteins | sample 8540461 | NCBI WGS metagenome assembly BNJS01 (sample SAMD00202454, study PRJDB9452) | human saliva metagenome | isolation source: human saliva | place: Japan
ACCAGTCAGACTAGATTTTATCTACCTTCAAGCACTTTTCTTAGAAGTGTTTCGTCAACTGACGACTAGATTATAATAACTATGTTGTCATATTCATGTCAACACCTTTTTATAATCTTTTTAGAATTTTGTAATTTCTGTTTCAACTAGGAATTACATTTTTATTCTAAAACGATTATCAACAAACATAGATTTTATCTAGTGTTTTGCTAACTAATAAACAGTCGCTTCGAACGACTGTAGAGCTAATATAGTCACAAAGACCCGAGAGGCGCAACCCCTAATTTTAAAATTTTGCAAACTTTCTGACTCAGCTTATATAGTATATCTAGATACTCATATATACTATACAGTAGTTATCAATAATATATATATAAAAACAACGCCATCCAAACGGATGGCATGTTGTTCCAATAAGGATTTGTGTTCCTAGTCGGGGGTCCAGGGTACGTGTTAGGGGCCCTTATAAACCCAATATAAGGGCCATTGTGTTTTGTAGATATACGGATATATGGCGGACATATATCCGTATACCACATGTATTAGAGATCAACTAAGCCTTTAAGATGAGAGAAGGAAAAAGGCTTTTTGATATCTATATCAATATAGAAATCAATTATTGTTGAATTGCGCTACGCAAGTCAACTTTATTGTAGTCGTTGCTACCCATTGGTTCGTTAATTGCTTTGCGAAGATCTACTACGTGCTCATCAGCAGCAGTTGGTTCTTCGCTCGCTTTGTTTTTAACTGTTTGTTTAGCAGCGAACCAAATTGTTTCGTTCATGTAGTGACGAAGTTCTTCGTTGAGATACATGTTCTTGCTCTTGCGCAAGGATATCCAAGATTGCATCTTCTAATGCTTGTGCTTCGTCGTCAGTCATAGGACCGCCAACTTGTTTTTGATGTTGTACAACTTCGTTAATACGATCTACCATGCCACGCAATACGTTGTAACCATAGCTATTTACGAAGCCATCTTTTTCATTGTATTTAGGTGTTTCAAAGTATTCGTATTCGTTTTTGTTGCGGTTTTCACCGTTCCAGTTCAAAGCTGTTTCAAAGCCATGTACGCGACCAAGGGAGTGCGTACGGAAGTAATCAGCATAGTTATGTTTATCTTTGGAATGTAACCAGATTTTGTCTGCTTTTGGTTAATTGCTCATGATTGTCGCGTTTAGCTTCAGCTAAAGCGATGTTCAGCATTTTCCCATGCTTTCACGTAATCATGAAGGGATTGTACTACTTGTGGGCTAGCTCACGGGTACCAATACAACATTGCTCAAACCAGGTGCGGATGCAGGGTTAGGCAAGATCAAGTTGTCATCATATGTTGGTGCGCTTGCTGCGTGACCAGTGATGGATGCTGCGCTCATTAAAAGTGCCGCTGTGAAAGCAAGCATTGTAGATTTTTCATATCTATTCCTCTTTTCATAGTCGAATTAATGTGCTGGTTCAGGGCTCCTGGGAACCCTTACCAGTTGTATCCATACCTAGGGATTAGATTCTAGTTTTGAAAGTTTTCTGAAAGTGTAACTAATTACATACCCATTTTCGCCATCATTGCAGCCATTTGAGCTTTCAATACTTCTACTTCACTTTGTAGACCAGCGTTTTGAGCTTTAATTTGTTCGTTTTCATATTTCAAGTCAGATACTTCACCTTTTAATCCGGCGTTTTTGAGCTTTCATTGCTGCCATTTTCAGTTTGTACTGCGTATGCAGAGCTGGTAGAGACCTTTGCGGTAGCGATCTGCTACAGCTGCTTCAGCATCTTTGTTACCAACTTTCCAAGTTACACCAGCGTTTGCCATCATGTGGCTAGAACCGCCAGCCCAGGACAAGCCGCCATGGAACATTGTGGACTCGTTTTTGTAATGAGCTACGCCCACTGCAATTGCGGAGTTACCACGGTAGTTACCGTAACCAGCCATGATTTGAGTTGGTTCCAATGGATCATATTGCATAGGTTTCAATGCAGACAATGCTGCACCTTGAGCACCTACACGGCCGATTTCTTCGTTCAATTGATCAACGCGAGGGTCAACTGCGCCTTTTACGGAAAGATCGTAGTTTAAGCCGCCATCAGCAGTTTCAGTTTTCTTCAATACTACGGATTGGTCATCAGATGTCAATGTAGTACGGGAATCTTTCAACTGTTTAACGTTTACTGCATCGTTATCATCAGTGCCACGTTGTACATTAGTAACTTTATTGCCACCCATGTTGAGGTTACCACCAGTGATATTTACAGTGTCTCCACCGAAGGATAATTTCGGACCATTGGAGTTGTTAGAGATGGAAGTGATGTTAGTGAGGTCACCTTTCACGTCGAAGGATACTTTACCGTTCGCATCAGTGTGAGCAGTAGTATTTACGCCGTTAGAGAAGTCTAAACCTTCAGATAACATTACTGTTCTAGCGTTGCCACCATTTTCTTTGTAAGTCAATGGAATTTGTTTAGCTGCTTCATTACCATTGAAGTTAACTTGGTAGTTAGTTGTATGGTTAGTAGCATTTGGTTGAACGTCTACAGTGATCGCTTTGTTGTCACCTGTTACAGTAACTGCTTCACGAGCTGCATCTTTAACGTCATTTTATCTACAGATACTTGTATGTTGCACCAGCTGCACCGAATGTATCGCCAGCTTTAGGAGCTACTTTAGCGATGTTATTAGCATCAGCTTTAGCTTGTACTTTTTCAGTAGATTTTTAGCTGCTTCTTCTTGAACAAGTTTCAATTGTTCTTCAGTCTGCTGCACGACCTTTAGTTGCGAAGTCAGCGGAATCAAGAGTTTTGTTAGTTAAGCCAGTGATGTCACCAGTTTTACCATCAAGCTTGATTGTGTTGTCGCCTGCTACGTTAACTACTTGGTCACCTTTGAATTCTAATTTTGCCATCGCCTTCGTTGTTAGTGATGGAAGTAATTTTGTTCAAATCGCCTTCAACATTAACTTTAAAGGGTTAGCTTTAGAACCGTCGCCAGTCACTTTAGTGTTTTGACCGTCAACAAGGTTAGTTTTAGCTGCTTTTCAATTGACGTACGTTAACCGCATCAGTATCGTTTACACCGTCTTCAACGTTAGTATTTGTTTATTACCAGCATTGATGCCGTCTTTAGTTACGGATGGGCCGTTGTTAATTACCAAGCCACCATCAGTGATCTTAGTATCGCCAATTGTTACGGAACCTTTATTAGTAAGATCTACATTGTTGCTCAATGCATATTCTACTTTAGCACCGTTAGCATCGCTAGTTTGTTTTTACAGTGAGGTTTTTACCGCCGAGAATTCAACAGTTTTACCATCAGTAATTTTCTTAGCTGCTGTTTCAGAATCAGCAGTAGTATTACCAGAAGATTTAACGTTGAAGCTGTTCATTGTACCAAGGCCAGCACCACTAATTGTCATTTCGCCATTAGCAGATTTGGATACTGTGATACCGTCAGCACCTTTTAACATTTACTTTACCGCCGTTATCTGGAACATCTGTGCCATTAGCTTGGATTGTCCAGATATCGTCAGTGTTAGCGAATGTTTTGTCGCCGTATTTAATGCGGTCTCCATCTTTCTTAATTGTTGTGTAATTATCAGGTGTACCTAAGTGGATTTCCTTAGTTTGAATGGAGTCGATACCTTTGATGTTTTTATTCAATCGAATATTCAAAGTATCGTTACCATCAGCAGTTACAGCGATGTTGCCTGCAGCAGATTCAAATGTTTTTTCTTGCTCTTCAGTAACGCCTTCACCTTTAACTTTAACTGTGGAGTTAAGTTTGTTTTTGTTTACAACGCTTTCGTTGTTACCAGTGAATTTCAAGCCGTCATCAGTAGTAGCAACTTCGTGTTTGTTCTTGTTGCTATCTTCGTAAACGATACGAGTCATACCGTTAGTACCGTTTTTACCGTCTACGCCGTCTTGACCGTTAGCACCCTTGAAAGTAAGACCATCTTTACCGTCTTTACCATTCAAGCCGATAGAGCCGTCTTTACCATTGATTACAACAGCAGAACCGTCTTTACCGTTTACACCGATCTTACCGTCAACACCTGGTTTACCGTCTTTACCATCATTACCAACTTTGATATCGTCGGACAATGCATAGTTGTAAGTATGGTTGCCAGTTACTTTATCAACGATTTGTTCAACAGTTAAGTTTTTACCTGCACCGAAGTTTACAGTTGTGCCAGGTTTTACGATTGTTGCACTGTGATCGCCTACTGTGTTACCAGTAACGTCACCTTTCCAACCGGAGTTGTTGATTGTATCTACTACAGTTTTAACTGTTGCGATACCATCTTGACCATCTACGCCTGGTTTGCCGTCAACGCCGTCTTTCACTTTACCAAGTGTTACGTCGTATTTAACAACACCGTTTGCATCAACGGAAGCTTTAGTGTAGTTACCGTCAACGAAGTTCAAGCCTTCAGACAATTTAACTTTTTGTTTAGCACCGCCGTTAGCTGTGTAGTTAAGTTCAGCATCGCCAAGATTAGTTGCTTTTGCATTTACTGTGTAAATGTTTTGACCATCAGCACCAATTGTTTTATCAACTGTTACGTTGTCACCAGCTTTAACTTCTGTCTTAGCGGATTTCAATTGTTTTACGTTAACTGCGTCAGTGTCATTTACGCCAGCTTTCACGTTAGTGATGTTCAAGTCACCAGCATTGATGCCACCTTTAGTAATGGATGGACCATTGTTGATTACCAAACCACCGTCAGTGATCTTAGTATCGCCAATTGTTAAGGAACCTGCTGGAGTCAAGTTGATGTTTTGAGCCAATTGAACTTTCAATTTGCCATCTACGTTGTTCACGCCGATGTTGTTTTCAGTCAATTTAGTGCTGTCCGCACCGCCAGTGATATCCAATGTTTGGTTCAATTTCTTAGCGATAACTTTAGTGGAGTCAGTTTGACCATTGTCGCCAGCATATTTCATGCCGTCGTCAGTAGTTGCCACTTCGTGTTTATTGTTATTTTTGTCTTCGTATACGATACGAGTCATGCCGTCTTTGCCGTTTTTACCGTCAACGCCGTCTTGACCGTTAGCACCTTTAATAGTAAGACCGTCTTTGCCGTCTTTACCATTGAGGCCGATGGAACCATCTTTACCGTTGATTACAACAGCGGAACCATCTTTACCGTTTACGCCGATTTTACCATCAACACCGTCTTTACCATCTTTACCGTCGTTACCAACTTTGATGTCATTAGACAATGCATATGTATAAGTTTGTTCACCAGTTGTATTATCGATATTTTGAGTAATTGTCAAATTATCGCCTGCTGCGTAGGATACAGTTTTACCGTTGCCTACAGCTGTTACAGCGTGGTTACCAACTACATTACCTTTCGCATCTGTGGAGAAGGAGTAGCCGTCTTTGATTTGATCTGCCAAACCAGACAAGTCGATTTTCGCGATTGTACCAGCTTGGTTAGCACCATTGCCATCGTTGTATTTCAATGTAACGGATTTGTCTGCTGCATCATAGGAGTAAGATGTAGTAGTTTCACCTGCACGATCAGATTTAGTTGGTGCAATGTGTAAGTCGTTAGCTTTAGAAATACGAGTTACGTCGCCAATGTTAGCAGCGTTATCGATTACATCGCCGCCAGATTTAAGATTAGTGATATTGTTGCCACCCATGTTCACGTTGCCGCCATCGAATTTGAATTCGTTGCCGCCAATTGTCATAGTTGCAGGGCCATCGTTCTTAATGGAAGTGATGTTTTTCAAATCTTTGTTCAATTGAACTTCGAGAGTATCAGTACCATCAGCTTTTACATTGATATTACCAGAAGCGCTCTTGAAGGATGTAGAAGTTGTTTTGTCTACGCCTTCACGCTCGAACTTTAACAAGGCTGTTCAATTTGTTTTTATTTACAACATCAGTGTTATTACCAGTGAATTTCAAGCCGTCATCAGTAGTAGCAACTTCGTGTTTGTTGTTGTTTTTGTCTTCGTATACGATACGAGTGATACCGTTAGTACCATTTGTACCATTTTACGCCGTCTTGACCATTAGCGCCGCGGATGAGTAAAGACCGTCTTTACCATCTTTACCATTGAGGCCGATAGAGCCATCTTTACCGTTGATTACAACAGCAGAGCCGTCTTTACCGTTTACGCCGATTTTGCCGTCAACGCCGTCTTTGCCATCTTTACCGTCGTTACCAACTTTGATGTCGTCGGACAATGCATATTCAACTTTAGCGCCGTCTTCGTTGCTAGTTTGTTTTACAGTCAAGTTTTTACCTGCTGTCATTTCAACTGTTTTACCATCAGTGATAGTTTTTGCAGCTGTTTCAGAATCAGCAGTTGTGTTACCAGCAGCTTTCACATTCCATGTGGATTGAGCAGCACCTGGAGCTACATGCAAGTCATAAGTAACTTGGTTACCGTTTTCAGTTTTGTTGATTGTTACAGATTTATCGTTAGATGTAACTACTGTACGGGAATCTTTCAACTGTTTAACGTTAACTGCATCGTTATCGTTTACACCAGCTTTTACGTTAGTGATGTTCAAGTTACCAGCATTGATGCCACCTTTAGTGATGGAAGGACCATTATTAATAGTCAAACCACCATCGTTTACAACAGTGTCACCAATAGTTAAGGAACCAGATGGAGTCAAGTTTACGTTATTGTTAAGATCGTATTTAACTACGCCATCAGCAGCTACGGAAGCTGTTGTGTTGGAACCATTCGTGAAGTTCAAACCTTTATCCAATGTAACTTTTTGGTCGTTAGAGCCATTCGCTTTGTATGTCAAAGGAATTTGTTTAGCAGCTTTATCACCATCGAATGTTACTTGGTAAGTTGTGTTATGGTTTGTTTCATCTTGAACAGGTGTAACAGTGATTGGGTTATTAGTATTGTTGCCATTGTTTACAGTAACTGCTTCACGAGCTGCATCTTTAACAGCATTACGGGAAACATTTACTTCGTATTTAGCATTTGCATCACCAGTTTGTTTACCGTCAGCTACAGTGATGTCAGCGATGTTAGTGTCGCCTGCAGCAGCAGATTTTTTAACTACGCTTTCAACAGCAGCTTTATCGCCTGTTGGCAAGTTGCTCAAGTCGATTTTAGCTGTTTTGTTCACTGCATTATCATTGCCATCAACATATTCCAATGTAACTGTTTTATCAGCGTTCACTGTGTATGTTTTGTCTTTGATATGAATGTCGTTAGCTTTGGAGATACGGTTAACGTCGCCAATGTTAGCTGCGTTATTGATCACATCGCCACCAGATTTAAGGTTAGTGATGTTGTTATCGCCCATATTCACATTACCGCCATCGAATTTGAATTCGTTACCGCCAATTGTGAAAGTAGCAGGACCTTCGTTTTTAATAGTCTTGATGTTAGTCAAGTCACCAGCTAAACCGTATTCAACTTTAGCGCCGTCTTCGTTGCTAGTTTGTTTTACAGTCAAGTTTTTGCCTGCTGCCATTTCAACTGTTTTACCATCTGTGATAGTTTTTGCAGCTGCTTCAGAATCAGCAGTTGTATTACCAGTGGATTTCACATTCCATACGGATTGTGCCGCACCTGGAGCTACATGCAAGTCATAAGTAACTTGGTTACCGTTTTCAGTTTTATTAACTGTTACGGATTTATCGTTAGATGTAACTACTGTACGGGAGTCTTTCAACTGTTTAACGTTAACTGCATCAGTATCGTTTACGCCTGCTTTCACATTAGTAATGTTCAAGTTACCAGCGTTGATACCAGTTTTAGTAACGGATGGACCACCAGTGATAGTTAAGCCACCATTGTTGATCATTGTATCGCCAATAGTCAAGGAACCTGCTGGAGTCAAGTTGATATTTTGAGCCAATTGAACTTTCAATTTGCCATCTACGTTATTCACGCCGATGTTGTTGTCAGTCAATTTGAGTTTGTATCAGCACCACCAACGATATCCAATGTTTGGTTCAATTTCTTAGCGATTACTTTAGATTTATCTGCACCTTGTGCATCATCGCCAGCATATTTCATGCCGTCATCAGTAGTAGCAACTTCGTGTTTGTTGTTGTTTTTTATCTTCGTATACGATACGAGTCATGCCGTCTTTGCCGTTTTTACCGTCAACGCCGTCTTGACCGTTAGCGCCTTTAATAGTAAGACCATCTTTACCGTCTTTACCATTGAGGCCGATGGAGCCGTCTTTACCGTTGATCACAACAGCAGAGCCGTCTTTACCGTTTACGCCGATTTTACCGTCTACGCCGTCTTTGCCATCTTTACCGTCGTTACCAACTTTGATGTCGTCGGACAATGCGTATTCAACTTTAGCGCCGTCTTCGTTGCTAGTTTGTTTTACAGTCAAGTTTTTGCCTGCTGCCATTTCAACTGTTTTACCATCAGTGATAGTTTTTGCAGCTGCTTCGGAGTCAGCAGTTGTATTACCAGTGGATTTCACATTCCATACGGATTGTGCAGCACCTGGAGCTACATGCAAGTCATAAGTAACTTGGTTGCCGTTTTCTGTTTTGTTGATTGTTACAGATTTATCGTTAGAAGTTACTACTGTACGAGCATCTTTTAATTGTTTTACGTTTACTGCATCAGTATCGTTTACGCCTGCTTTCACATTAGTAATGTTCAAGTTACCAGCGTTGATACCAGTTTTAGTAACGGATGGACCATTTTTAATTGTTAAGCCACCATCGTTAACAATAGTGTCACCAATTTTCAAGGAACCATTTGGAGTCAAATCAATGTTGTTGGACAATGCATATGTGTAAGTATGTTCACCAGTTGCAGCATCGATATCTTGTTTTACAGTTACGTTATCGCCTGCAGCATAGGAAACAGTTTTACCATTGCCAACAGCTGTAACAGCGTGGTTACCAACTACATTGCCTTTAGCGTCAGTGGAGAAGGAGTAACCGTCTTTGATTTGATCAGCCAAGCCGGACAAGTCGATTTTCGCCACTGTACCAGATTGGTTAGCACCGTTACCATCGTTATATTTCAATGTTACAGATTTGCTTGCTGCATCGTAAGCGTAAGATGTAGTAGTTTCACCTTGACGGTCAGAAGATGTTGGAGCAATGTGCAAGTCGTTAGCTTTAGAAATACGAGTTACGTCGCCAATGTTAGCAGCGTTATTCACTACATCGCCACCAGATTTAAGGTTAGTAATGTTTTGGTCACCCATGTTGATAGGGCCATTAGTGATATTGATGGAGTTAGGACCGAATTCCATTTTTGGACCATTTGTAGTGTTAGAAATGGAATGGATGTCTACTAAGTCTTTATTCACATCGTATTTAACAACGCCATCAGCAGCTACAGAAGCTGTTGTATTTCTACCGTTTGTGAAGTTCAAACCTTTATCCAATGTAACTTTTTGGTCGTTTGTGCCATTCGCTTTGTAAGTCAAAGGAATTTGCTTAGCAGCTTTGTCGCCATCAAATGTTAATTGGTATGTAGTATTATGATTTGCTTCATCTTGTACAGGTGTAACAGTAATAGGGTTGTTGTTATTGTTTGCATTGTTTACAGTAACTGCTTCATGAGCGGCATCTTTAACGTCGTTACGGGATACGTTTACTTCGTAAGTTGCGCCAGCATCGCCGAAGTTTTCACCAGCTTTAGGGGAAACTTTGGCAATGTTTTTATCGCTAGAACCAGCTACGTCTGCTTTAGCTTGTACTTTTTCAGTAGAAGCTGCCGTAGGTTTTACATTGTTTACATCTACAGTGTAGATAGTTTTTGTGCTACCATCTGCATTGTTAACTACTGTGCTTGTTACTTTAGCAGCGTTTTTACCTTGAACTTCAACAGTGCTGTTCAATTTATTTTTAGCGCTGTCGGACAAGTCAGCTACTACATTGGAACCAGAAGCAGTTGTTTAATGTACTCACCATTGTTAGCACCTACAACGCCGAAGCTCAAGCCGCCTTGTTTGTTCAATTTTTGTAATTCAGTAGCGCCTGTGTTACCAGTCAAACCAACTGTGTTATTGAACTTGTTATTAACAATGTTCAATTGTTCTTCAGTTGCAGCACGGCCTTTTTTAGCAAAGTCAGGAGCATCCAAAGTTACGTTAGTTAAACCAGTGATGTCACCAGCTTTAGCATTAATAGCAATGTTGTGATCACCTGCTACGTTTACAGTTTGGTTACCACCAAATGCAATTTTGCCATCGCCAGCTTTGTTAGTGATGGATGTAATGTCTGTTAAATCACCTTCAACATCTACTTTGAAAGTTTTAACGCCATTTACGTCACGGTGAGAAGCAGTTGTGTTCTTACCATTTTCCATGTCGATAGCTTCTTTAGCAAGGTTTTTGATGACAGTCTTACCACCATTGTTGATGTTGGAAAGATCTTGTTTAGCAATACCTGTAATAACAGCAGTTTCGTTAGGAACGTCTTTGTTGTTACCATCAACATATGTCATTGTTACTTTGCCGTTGTTATCAACTGCGTATTCACCTGGTTTAATGTGTTTGTCATTAGCTTTGGAAATACGAGTTACGTCGCCAATGTTAGCTGCGTTGTTAATTACATCGCCACCAGATTTAAGGTTAGTGATGTTATTGTTACCAAGATCCAAGTTACCACCAGTGATGCTGATGTTGTTAGGACCAAAGTTCATTGTAGGACCACCATTGTTAGTGATAGATGTAATTTCTTTAAGGTCCTTATTCAAGGAATATGTATATGTTTGTTGACCAAGAGATGTTTCAATATCTTGTTTAACTGTTAAGTTCTTACCAGCTGCGTAGTTAACTGTAGTACCGCTTTGAACTTTTGTAGGTGTTGCTTCACCGTCAAGTTTACCACCGTTAGCTGTAGCATTTGTTAAGAAATCATATTTAGCAGCAGTGCCAGCAGCGTTGATTGTGTAAGTAGTTTTACCATCTACAGTTTTTTCATCAACAGTAACGTTTTTACCAGCTTTCACCATGCCTTTGTCATCAAAGCCTACAGTGATTTTGGAGTCTTTCGCACCGTCATGAGCCGCTACAGTAGATACACGACCTGTACCGATTACGTTTAATTTACCGCCATCAGTTAAGAAGTCACTCTTACCAGTGTTACCAGTTACAGCAACGCCAACGTTTTTCAATTGAGCCACGTTAACAGCGTCAGTGTCTGCAGTACCTGCAGCAAGACCAGTCAATTGACGAGTCATTTGTTGACCATTGCCGATGGATACAGCAGCTGTAGTAGCTGTTTGTACGTTACCAGTCAATGGTGCGTATTTACGTTCATGAGGATCGGATGGGTTGTAGCCTAGTACACCTTTATCTGTAGTTGTAACAGAAGAGGAGCCAAGAGCTACGCCTTCGGCAATACTAGCATTAGTAGCATCACCAAGTGCTGTACCTTTTGTTGCATTTGCTTTAGCAATGTGACCTACTGCTACACCAAATTGACCATTTGCACGAGTACCAGCACCTAAAGCCACACCAGACTCACCTTCAGTTTGAGATTGCATACCGATAGCAATGGAGTTTACACCAGATGCAATAACTCTAGGGGATGTTTTACCACTTTGACCGATGGCAATGGAGTTGTTACCAGATGCGTCAGCACGAGCACCGATTACAGTAGCACCAGAGCCAGTTGCATTAGTTTCACGACCAATAGCAATTGTATCTAAGTGAGTAGCGGTATTGTCTCGACCAATTGCGATTTGAGAGTTCTCATCACGTGTTTCAGGATGGTTTCTGCCATCATTCGTAGAATCTGTTAAGTTATTTTTACCAATGGAGATACCACCCATTGTTTTTGCATTATTAAATTGACCCAAAGTTACAGTGTCTGCCACGTGGGATGTATTTTCAGAACCAATGGCAACAGAGTTTTGGCCCTTTGCATTATTGTTGTAACCAGCAGCAAAAGAACCTGCACCAGTAGCATTAGTATATACACCCATAGCAGAAGCGCTAGTACCAGTGGCACTAGAGTAATTACCTACTACAGTAGAATATTCACCTGCATTTTTAGGCGTTGTTTCCCAAGAGCCTTTAGTGTAATTAACATTATTGTAGGTACCAATAGCAACGGCAGCCTTAGCATCTGCATTATTTACATTACCAAGAGCAACAGAGGCCTTACCAGAAGCGTTATTACCAGCACCAACAGCTGTAGCCGCGCCACCTGTAGCTTTATTTTCATTACCTACTGCTGTAGAAGCGTTATTTGTAGATGTATTTTTAGCACCGATTGCTACTTTACCATCATGACCAGCTACATTATCAGTAGTGTTTTGGTAACCTACCACGATAGAGTTTTGGCCTACATTATAATTTTGACCATTACTTTTTGGAGATGTATCCGCCCAGATATTAACATGACTACCACTAGTATCATAACCTGCTTGTGCTTCTTGAGGAGCAATGCCACCCATAGCACCAGCTACAGCCAAACCAGCCAATACGCTAGCTAAAACTTTTTTCTTGCCGTTATTATTTTTTGCAGTTTCAGGAACTACTACATAGCAACCCTTAGATTTGCTATAAACGACTTTAAAGACTTTATTCATAGAAACTATGAACCCCTTTCTCTCTTATAAAGAAAACACTAAATGCCTTATTCATACACTTTTTGTTTCATGAATTGTTTATGACACACGTTCACATACTATTCATTAAGATATTTCTATAATATCAATTTATAAACTAAATGTAAAATAGAAAATCATTGCTTTATTAAAAATAAATTTTATATTTCTAAATAAATTAAACTGAGTGCCTACTCTATGTGAACATTTCTACACATCCGCATAAAAATAAGGGTTTTATATATAGTAGTATTATATATAATATAATACATTTAATATATAAAACCCAAAAATCAAGAATATTCAGTTTATATTTACCCTAAAACTATACAGCAATTTTAAAATCATCTTCATGGAACATATATAAACTATTTAAATAAAATGAAGAATAAAGGCCAAAAATATGCGTTTCTTCATATTTCACAAAGAAAAAGGCAATTAATATACGCACCCTATTATTTTATAATTGTTTTAAATTTATGTGAATGCAATTAGTATTGCTAGCATTCATGCCTATATGCAGTTCAAATCAATATCCAATTATTAATATCTTACTAGATATAGTTACATAAAAAAGCTACCCACCGGCTTAGCCGGTGGTTCTTCTTTACGCCTATAAGGCGAATGCTACCGGCTGCGCGTGGGAGCGCATGTCGATCCGTCATCTGCAATCTAATACTAACTACCCGTTAAACGGGTCTTGAAAGTCTAAAACTAATTGCTCTGACATCTCGTCTTGCTTTAATTGATTCGAAATATACTCCGCTATCTTTTTCTCATTTTTTCCGACTGTATCGACGTAATATCCTCGACACCAAAATTGTCGGTTTCGATATTTGAATTTCATATTCCCCCATTTCTCATATATCATTAAACTACTTTTACCTTTTAGAAATCCCATAAATGATGAGACTGACATTTTAGGTGGAATTGCTACTAATATATGAATATGATCTGGGCATGCTTCTGCAGACAAAAGCTCTACACCTTTCCATCTGCATAATTCACGAATTATACCTCCGATTTCAAATCGCTTTTGTCCAAAAAATACTTTTCTTCTATACTTTGGTGCAAATACTATATGATATTTGCAGTTCCATTTAGTATGTGCTAAACTCTGATTGTCATACATTATATGGCCTCCTTTAGGGTCTTAATTGCAGTTGACGGACCGCAATCTAATCTTACCCTAAAGGAGTAACTTTTCGAAGACGCAACGCTAAAGCTTTTACTGAACCCCCGGACTATCCGGGGGTTTTCTATATAATAAAAACAACGCCATCCTTTCGGATGGCGTTGTCTTGTATAAGGATTGCGTGCCCTAGTCGGGGGTCCAGGGAACATCATGGCCCTCAAACACTCGCCGTAGAGGGCCGTATGTAGTTTATCATTATTACACTGCGCATCACACATCATTTTCCTAAAACACTCTATATCGTTTATGCCGAGCCACTAGTGATCTAATGATTTATAGTTAAAATTTACAACGACCTTATTATTGAATCGCAGCACGCAAATCTACTTTTTTAGTTTCTTGGTTAGCTGGACGATTAATAGCTTCGCGAAGGTTTACTACGTGCTCTTCTTGAACTGTAGGTTCTTCACTTGCTTTATTTTTTACAGTTTGTTTTGCAGCGAACCAAATTGTTTCGTTCATGTAGTGACGAAGTTCTTCGTTAGATACATGTTCTTGGTCTTGTGCCATTACATCCAAAATAGCATCTTCTAATGCTTGTGCTTCGTCATCAGTCATAGGACCGCCAACTTCTTTTTGTTTTTGGATGATTTCGTTAATACGATCTGTCATGCCGCGCAATACATTGTAACCATAGCTGTTAGTGAAGCCATCTTCTTTATTGTATTTAGGCATTTCAAAGTATTCGTATTCGTTTTTATTACGGTTTTCACCATTCCAGTTCAAGAACACTTCTTGACCATGTACACGACCGATGGAATGTGTACGGAAGTAGTCAGCATAGTTGTGTTTGTCATAGGAATGCAACCATTTTTTCTCTGCTTTAGTCATACGCTCATGGTTTTCGTATTTCACTTTAGCTTTTGCGATGTTGATCTCCGCATTTTTGCCAAGCTTTTTACATAGTCATGAACAGCAGACACTGTTTGTGGGCTAGCCACAGGAACCAATACTACGTTGCTCAATGCAGGCGCAGATACTGGGTTACGTAAAATTAAGTTATCGTCATATGTTGGAGCGGATTGTGCACCTACAACACCTGTAGAAATAACAAGAGCCGCTGCACAAGCAAGTAATGTAGATTTTTTCATTCTATATTCCTCTTTTTCTATCGTTAGATTATGGTGAAAGTATCTTTCACACGTATTACACGTTCATATCTGAAAGCACTGCTTTCATAAACCATAGGGAGAGGTAAGCGCTACGCTAGGTAGCGCATACCATCCTAAGTTCATTCAGTTCTTACTCTCTCAAATGATTACATACCAAGTTTTGCCATCATTGCAGCAATTTGAGCTTTCATTTGTTCGTTTTTCAGCTTTCAAATCAGATACTTCTGTTTTTTTAATCCAGCGTTTTTGTGCTTTAACGGATGCCATTTCTTGTTGCATTGCATAAGCGGAGCTGATAGGGCCTTTGCGGTAACGATCTGCTACAGCAGCTTCGCTATCACGGTTGCCAACTTTCCAAGTTACACCAGCGTTTGCCATCATGTGACGGGAACCACCAGCCCATGCCAAGCCAGCATGCATCATTGTGGACTCGTTTTTGTAGTGAGCAACGCCCATTGCAATAGCGGAGTTACCACGGTAGTTACCATAACCAGCCATGATTTGAGTTGGTTCTAATGGATCGTATTGGATAGGTTTCAATGCTGCAAGAGCTGCGCCTTGTGCACCTACACGACCGATTTCATCAGTTAACTCATCGAAACGAGGGCTTGCACCAGTAGACAAGTCGTATACTTTAGCGCCATCAGTGCTTTCAGATTCACGAACACCTACAGTACCATCAGTGGATTTAACGATTGTACGGGAATCTTTCAATTGTTTCAGTTAACTGCATCACTGTCATCAGTACCTTTACCAAGGTTAGTAATTTTGTTACCACCCATGTTGAGGTTACCACCAGTTACGGAAAGGTCACCAGCGTTGAAGTTCAAGGCAGGGCCATTTTCGCTATTTCTGATAGAGTTAATACCTTTAAGGTCTTTATTCAATTTAACAGTTAATGTATCTTTGCCATCAGCTACTACGTTGATGTTACCAGCAGCGGATTGGAATGCATTGGATTGAGCCTCAGTTACGCCTTCGCCTTGAACTTTAACAAGCGTATTCAACGCATGTTTGTTTTCAGTGCTAGTGTTGTTACCAGTGAATTTCAAGCCATCGTCCATTGTTGCCACTTCACGTACGATATCTTTGCCGTCTTTACCTTTAATAGGGTTGCCGTCTTTATCTTGTGGAGTGTAAACGATACGTTGAGATTTATCAGTGCCATTTTCTGGGTTTACTAATGTTTGTTTACCGTCTTTAGTGGAGATATCAACAGATTTACCGTTGCTACCGTCAGCACCTTTAGGACCAGTCAAGCCAATGTGACCTACGCCGTCTTTACCAGCGATGGATACAGCATCTTTACCGTCTTTACCGATGGAAACTTTACCGTCAACACCGTTAGCACCGTCTTTACCGGAGATGGATACGCCATCTTTACCAGCTACGCCATCTTTACCAGGAACGCCAATGGAGTTCAAGCCGTTAAGATCTTTATCAAGACCGATTACAACTTTACCATCTTTAGTCATAGTTTTGATGTTGGAACCGCTGTAGTTATTATCAGCTTTAGTACCTTCGCCAACGATTTCAAGTTTTTCACCCAAGTTTTTGTGGATATCAGCACCAGATTGAGCACCGAAGTTCAAGCCTTTGTTGCCGATTGCATCAGCAGCATTTTTAAGGTCAGATACATTTACAGCACCGTTCTTAGTATTGTTGTCACCAGCAGCGTTGCATCGATCTTATCTAAGAATGTATTGCCAGCTTTATCCGCGATGGAGGAACCAACATTGTTCAACTTAGTAGGAGCTGTAGTAGAGTCACCTGCACTATTCATGGAAGCGATTACATCACCAGCATTTACAACAGTACCAGAACCATCTTTAGCTGTGTTGAAAGTACCATCTGGTTGTTTGTAAACTTTAGTGCCATCTTGTTTAGTGTATACCACTGGAAGTTGAGCGTTGTTTACAACACCTTGGCTATTGATCTTGATATCATAAGCATGACCTTTAGTAGGGTCAGTGTTAGTATCAGTTACAGAGATAGAACCATCAGAAGATTTAACAGTTGTTACCTTATCTTTTAATTGTTTAACGTTTACAGCATCTGTATCGTTTTCACCAGCTTTAACGCCTGTAATTGTTTATTACCAGCATCAATACCAGTTTTAGTTACAGATGGACCACCAGTAATAGTCAAACCATCGTTGTTAACTTTAGTATCGCCAATTTTTACGGAACCATCTTTAGTAAGATCTACGTCTTTAGACAATTGAACTTTCAATTTACCATTGTCGTTGTTTACACCGATATTGTTATCAGTCAATTTAGCTTTATCAGCGCCACCAACGATATCTACTACGTTGTTAAGATGTTTCTTAATAACTTTAGTTGGATCAGCTTGACCGTCGTCACCAGCGAACTTCATGCCATCATCGTGAGTTGCTACTTCATGTTCGTTACCGTCTTTGTCTTGGTATACGATACGAGTCATAGTTTCACCAGGTTGGCCCGTCAACACCTGGAACACCATCTTTTACAGTGATGTCAGCAGTTGCATTTTTACCATCTTTACCAGCAGGGCCAGTCAAACCAATGTGACCTACGCCATCTTTACCGGAAATAGATACAGCATCTTTACCGTCTTTACCGATACCAACTTTACCGTCAACGCCGTTAGCACCATCTTTACCAGTGATAGATACACCGTCTTTACCATCAACTCCATCTTTACCTGGAACGTTAACAGATTCTAAACCTTTAAGGTTTTTATTAAGACCGATTTCAACAGTAGTATTACCGTCTTGATCTTGTGCGATATTAGTTCTAATGTTATTAGTGCTGTATTTGTCTGCAAAGTTTTCGCCATTAGCAAGAGCACCTGTACCAGCAATAGTTACTTTAGAACCAAGTTTGTTTGTCTTAGGATCTGCGTTATTTGCATCAAATACAAGACCTTTGTCGATCAATGCGTCAGCTGTATTTTTAAGGTCAGTTACGTTTACCGCACCGTTCTTAGTTTTGTTATCAGCAGCTGCTGCATCAATTTTGTCTAAGTAAGTGTTGCCAGCTTTATCAGCGATAGAGGAACCTACGTTGTTCAACTTCATAGGATCTGTTGTGGAATCGCCACCATTGTTCATGGATGCAATTACATCAGCAGGTTGAACTGTAGTACCAGAACCATCTTCTTTTGTATTGAAAGTAACATTACCTGTAGCAGGATCTACAATTTTGTAAAGTTTGTTGCCATCTTTATCAGTGTAAACCACTGGAGTTTGAGCTTTTTCAACTACAGATTGGTTATTGATAGTGATGTCATATTGGTGACCTTTAGCTGCATCATAAGTTGCAGATGTAGGATCGTTTTTATCAACTACTTTAATGGAGTTATTGGAAGACTCAACAGTTGTAACTTTGTCTTTCAATTGTTTAACGTTTACAGCATCTGTATCGTTTTCACCAGCTTTAACGCCTGTAATTGTTTTATTACCAGCATCGATGCCAGTTTTCGTAACAGATGGACCACCAGTAATAGTCAAACCATCGTTGTTAACTGTAGTATCGCCAATTTTTACGGAACCATCTTTAGTAAGATCAAGGTCTTTAGACAATTGAACTTTCATTTTACCATTGTCGTTGTTTACGCCAATATTGTTATCAGTCAATTTAGCTTTATCAGCACCACCAACGATATCTACTACGTTGTTAAGATGTTTCTTAATAACTTTAGTTGGATCAGCTTTGACCGTCGTCACCAGCGAACTTCATGCCATCATCGTGAGTTGCTACTTCGTGTTCGTTACCGTCTTTATCTTGGTATACGATACGAGTCATAGTTTCACCAGGTTGGCCGTCAACGCCTGGAACACCATCTTTTACAGTGATATCAGCAGTTGCATTTTTACCATCTTTACCAGCAGGGCCAGTCAAACCAATGTGACCTACGCCATCTTTACCGGAGATAGATACTGCGTCTTTACCGTCTTTACCAGAGATACCAACTTTACCATTGTTACCATCTGTACCAGCTGCGCCTTGAGGGCCAGTGATTGTTACACCGTCTTGACCGTTAACGCCATCTTTACCGTTAACAACTACTTTATCCAAGTTAGTTAAGTCTTTGTTCAATGCATAAGTGTAAGTTTGGTTACCATCAGCACCGATTTCTTGTTTTACAGTCAAGTTTTTGCCTGCGCCGAAGTTTACAGTTTTGCCGCTTGCTACTGCAGTTTCAGCTGCATTGGAACCGTCTTCTAGGTTACCAGTTGCATTTGTTTTGAAGCTGTAAGGAGTAGATGCTGCTGGGATGTTCAAGTCGGAGAAGTCGATAACTGCTTTAGTATCAGTTACAGCTTTACCGTTGCCATCGTTGTAAGTCAATGTAACTTTCTTAGTACCTGCATCGTATTTGTATACGTTTTCAGTACCGGAAGCTACACCGCCTTTAGCTTCAGTGCTGCCAGCTTTAACTGCTGTAGGAGCGATATGTAATTCAGAAGCTTTCAAGGAATCATGTGCAGATTTCAATTGGTCTTCTGTAGCTGCTTGACCAGATACGATATTGTTAGGATCGAATGTTTTGTTAGTCAAACCACCGATATTACCAGTTTTAGCGTTCAAGCTGATTGGGTTAGTACCACCAACTGTTACTGTTTCGTTAGGACCGAATGTGAGTTTACCAGTACCAGCGCCATTTGTGATGGAGTTGATATCAGTTAAGTCACCTTCAACGTTGAGTTTGTATGGATCAGCGTCTGTACCAGTACCAGATTTCTTAGTGTTTTTACCATCTTCAATTTTCGCTAATTTAGCATTTACAGTGTATGTTTTTTGACCTGTAGTTGCATCAGTTGCATCAGTAACAGTTACGTTGTCACCAGCTTCAACTTTAGAACCAAGACCAGTGATTACTTTCTTACCATCATTAGTGATGTTGGAAAGATCGTTTTTAGCGATACCAGTAATTTTAGCTTCTTCGTTAGCTACTGGGTTACCTTTACCGTCAACGTAAGTCATAGTTACGCTGCCGTCGTTTTGTACAGCATAGCTACCAGGTTTGATGTGTTTTTCATCTTCAAGAGTAGCTACTTCATGAACTTTAGTGTCACCGTCTTTAGTGTATGTAATACGGTCGCCATCGTTCTTGATTGTTGTAGTTTTACCAGTTGGATCTTGTAAGCCGATTTCTTTAGTAGTAACTTTGTCAGTTGTTACGCTTGTAAGATCTTTTAAGATTTTTTTATCAAGAGCGTATGCAACTTCTGTATTACCGTTACCGTCGTTAGTTTGTTTAACAGTTAAGTTTTTTTACCAGCTTGCATTGTAACGGATTTACCGTCTGCAATGTTTTTGATCTGTGTCACCAGAATGTGTACCTTCTGTAGCAGAAACTGCACCAGATTTCAAGTTCCAAGTAGATGCTGTACCAGCAGCTGCATTTACATGTAAGTCATATGTTACTTGGTCGCCATTTGTTGTTTTGTTAATTGTTACAGATTTGTCGTTGGAAGTAACAACTGTACGAGCTGCTTTCAATTGATCGTAGTTAACAGCGTCAGTACCATCAGTAGCAGGTGCTACGTTAGTAATTTTTTTTTGTTACCAGCATCAATACCAGTTTTAGTCACAGATGGGCCACCAGTGATAGTTACGCCATCGTTGTTAACTTTAGTGTCACCAATTGTTAAGGAACCGTTTTTAGTCAAATCAACGTCTTTGTTCAAGTCGTATTTAACTACGCCATCAGCTGCTACAGAAGCTGTTGTGTTGGAACCGTTAGTGAAGTTCAAACCTTTGTCCAATTTAACTGTTTGGTCACCAGTACCATTAGCTTTGTATGTCAAAGGAATTTGTTTAGCTGCTTTTTCACCATCGAATTTCACTTCGTATGTAGTATTATGATTTGCATCATCTTTCACAGGGTTAACAGTGATAGGGTTATTTGTATCAGCTGTGTAGTTACCACCAGTAGTTGTACCACCGTTGTTAACTGTTACTGCTTCACGAGCTGCATCTTTAACAGCATTACGGGAAACATTAACTTCGTATTGAGCATCTGGGTCACCAGAGTTTTTACCATTACCTACAGTGATGTCAGCGATGTTAGTGTCGCCAGCTGCATCAGCTTTTTTAACTACACTTTCAGTAGAGGAAGCACCGCCAGGTACAGAAGAGTTAGCAACAGCTACTTTATAAACTGTTTTATTAGGATCAGATGTATCTTTAGATACTGTTACATTGCTAGAACCAGAAGCTACTTCAACGGTATGGTTCAATTTAGCTTTTGCATCATCGGACAAATCAGCTACTACATCTGTACCAGAAGCAGTTGTTTTGATGTATTGACCGTTGTTAGCACCAACTACACCGAAGCTCAAACCACCTGTTTTGTTCAATTTTTGAGTATCTGTATTACCAGTGTTACCTGCTAATTTAACTGTGTTGTTGAAGCCATCGCTTACTTTTTTCAATTGGTCTTCAGTTGCTGCACGACCGGAAACAACAGTTGGGTTAGTGATATCCCAATCTTTGTTTTGTAAGCCAGTTATATAACCACCTTTACCATCTAAGGAAATAGGGTTGTCACCACCAACTTTTACAACTTTGTCACCTTCGAAAGTAAGTTTGCCAGAATCAGCACCATTTGTAATAGAGGAGATATCAGCCAAGTCGCCTTCTACATTTACTTTGTAAGGAGTAGCTGCTGTGCCGTCACCTTCAACTTTAGTATTTTTGCCATCTACAAGTTTGGAAGGATCTGTGTTACCAGTAGCACCAGTGGAGCTTACTGTGTAGATATCTTGACCTTCAGCACCTTGAGATTTAGCTACAGTTACGCCTGCACCAGCTTTAACTTCTGTCTTAGCAGCTTTCAATTGTTTTACGTTAACTGCGTCAGTATCATCAGTACCAGGAGCTACGTTAGTGATTTTTTTGTTACCAGCGTTGATACCAGTTTAGTTACGGATGGACCACCAGTGATAGTCATACCAGCGTTGTTGATTACAGTATCACCAATTGTTAAAGAACCATCTTTAGTCAAATCAACGTCTTTATTCAAGGAATATGTGAATTGTTTACCAGCTTGGTCTAATACAATGTTTTTACCAGCGCTGAAAGTAACAGTGTCGCCAGGGCTTACTTTTTCAGAAGTAGTGCCATTTGTAGTACCACCATTGTTAGCGGAAGTTACTTTCCAACCAGAACGGTTAATAGCTTGTGCTACATTGTCAGTAGTCGCTACACCATTTGTAGTAGGAGGTACAACTTTACCGTTGTTATCAGTGATTGTAGCGCCTTCTTTAAGTTTCAATTTAATGCCAGTAGCATCAGCTTCTGTGGAAAGAAGACCTTCACCTTTAACTGTCAATGTACCATTGTCCAACAATACATCGCCTTTACCAGTGTCGCCAGCATATTTCAAGTTAACGCTTCTTAATTGAGCTACGTTAACAGCATCAGTATCTTCTTTACCTGCAGCAAGACCTGTAATTTGACGAGTTGCAGTAGCACCGTCACCTACGGAAACAGCTGCCAATGTGGATGTTTGTGCAGTACCAGCTAAACCACCGTATTTATTATCACGATCTTCAGCAGGGTTGAAGCCTTTAACGCCTTTATCTACAGTTGCTTTAGATGTAGAACCAAGAGCAACACCATCTTTTACAGATGCTTCAGATTTATAGCCTAAAGCTGTTGCTTGAACTGCAGTTGCTTTCGCGCCTTGGCCAAATGCAGCTGCACCATTAGCAGTTGCTTCAGACACACCACCTACTGCAGTTGCAGCAGTACCATCAGCTTTAGCTTGCATACCTAAAGCAGTTGCGCCTAAACCATTAGATGTAGTTTTGTAACCATCACCATTGCCACCAATCGCAACAGAACCAGCACCTGTCGCTTCGGAACGAGCACCAAGAGCAACAGAAGTATTTGCAGTCGCTTTAGTCTTACGACCAATTGCTACTGTATCTAGAGCGGTTGCCTCATTCTCACGACCGATAGCAATCATAGTATTGCCTGCATTACCACCAGAGTTCGCAACGTTATTTTGACCAATAGCAATACCGCCACCAACGGATGCAGTATTTTTTGTACCCATAGTGATTGTATCTTCTACTTGAGAGTCATTACCCTCACCGATTGCAATAGCACGGTCACCAGACGCTTTATTTTTGTAACCAACTGCTGTAGCACCAGCTACGGAAGCGCCTTGGATTACGTTTTCACGACCGAATGCGGAGGATTGATCACCTGTTACAGTATTAGTAGAACCTACTGCAGTAGAATCTTGACCTTCTGCTTTATTGTTAACACCAAGAGCTACCGCGGAAGCATTTGTCGCTTTATTCACACGACCTACAGCTACAGCATTATTAGCAGTTGCTTGTGCGCCGGAACCAATAGCTACAGTATAGTCAGCCAATGCTTTTGCTTGGTTACCAAACGCAAGTGTTGCTGTACCTTTAGCTTCTGAAGTGTTACCCATAGAGTACGCATTGCCACCTTCTGCCTTATTATTGTTACCAATAGCAAATGCGGAATTACCTTTTACATGGTTATTAGCACCATAAGCAAGTGTACCGTCATTGTTATCAGTCGAATTTTGGTAACCAACTACTACGGAGTTTACCCCTACACTATTAGAACCATTATAAGTACCGTTAGGAGAAATATTAACCGCACTATTACCTAAGTCTACATTCGCATGTACCGGTGTACCCACTGCGCCAGCGCCTACCATAGCCAAACCAGCTAATACGCTAGCTAACACTTTTTTCTTACCACCATTGTTTTTTGCAACTTCGGAAACTACTACGTAGCACTCTTTAGTTTTGCTCCAAACAACTTTAAAGATTTTATTCATATTACTATGAACCCCTTTCTTAACTAGACACAATTACAATCCTTATAATTAATAATCAATAAATACAAAAGACTGAAAGGCCAAACATCCCATACTTAATGGCATTCTGAGTGTCTTTCATATTCTTTTCATTTTGTGTCATGAACAGAATATCATATATCGAAAATCTTGTAAATAGTATACTTCATCTTTTTATCATAAACACCGAAGTTTATTGTTAGAACCTTTATTTTGTTAAACAAAAATTTAATATATGGTCGTTTTTTTACTCATTTTTTTGACGATTTATACGTATTTTTATAAAATCTAATCTATTTTTATTCTATCCAGTTTTTATTATTTTTCGATAATCGCATTACCAAAACTTATAAATAAAGGTTTAATCGATTTATAGAGATTGATTTTTTCTCGATTTCAAACTCTATTTTTTTATATTATCTATAAATTTTGATCTCAAAAAAATTCTATATATGAAATTTACTCAATCCTTTGATAGCAATTTCATAAATATTTCATATCCTCTTTGCAAATGAAATAATTATGAATTCGTACTCCTATATATAATAGAAATTATGATATACTTAATCATAATGAGGTAAAATTTAACCATATAGTAACAATGAGGATTTACCATGGACACACAACAAAAAGAAGCACATAAAGATATGTATAAAGAAACCACAGAAGAAATAGTAAAAGGTAATAGCAGCGAAGGCCAAGCCATTAGTCCCCCTCCGCATCAAGCGTCTACCGACCAAGCGGGCATTGAGGCATTAAAGGACTCGTATGATGATTTCCTTTATGTATCTAAGCCTTTGCTAGTTGTTCTATTAATTCATTAATTGCAACGGCGCGCATCTACGGTCTTGATCCGGCGCCAATTAAGGGTGCGCGTGTACTTGAGCTAGGCTCCTCTTGTGGCGGCAATATCATTCCACAAGCGCTGTACTATCCAGAGGCAACTTTCACAGGCATCGACCTGTCATCTGTACAAATCAAACACGGTAACGAATTAATCGAATCTATGGGGCTCACCAATGTAACCTTGTTAGAAAAAGATATCATGGACATCGATGATGACTTTGGCACCTTCGATTACATTCTCGTTCACGGCATCTGGTCTTGGGTACCTGATATCGTTAAGGATAAAATCCTCAGCATTTGTAATCGCAATCTATCTGATCGCGGCATTGCTTATGTGTCCTACAACACGTATCCCGGTTGGAAACGATTAGAGCAAATGCGCGATATTATGCTCTATTCTGAAAAGCAATTAAAGTCTCAATCACTGCAAGAACGTACTGTATACACTAAAAACGTGTTAAAACTCCTTGGCGAGACAATGAACATGGATCAACGGTCCCAAGAGCGGTCAGGTTACAAAATCGCCAATATCAATACTGTCTTAGATTCCAATGATTATTATGTGGGCCATGAATATTTAGAAACCTTTAACGATCCTGTGTATGTGTCTGAGTTTATTGACCGTGCAGAACAGCAGGGCTGTGTATATATCGGTGATGAAAGCCTCGAAAAATCCTTTATCACGTGGCTCAATGATAAGGTAGTAGATAATATTAAAGCCCTTGCCAACGGTAATCATAAGGATAAAGAGCAATATTATGACTTTGTCTATGATACACAGTTCCGCATGGCTTTATTAACAAAACCATGCAATAGAGACAAAATTGTGAGAGACGAAACGGTTCAAAAAGACATTCTGGACACGTTGTACTTTGCGGCACCTTTTGAAGATTCCTTAGGCATGCCTTCGGAGTGGACCGATACGCTACGCATTACGCTCAAACAGTTTATGCGCACGTTCCAACAATTTAATGTGCAAGATATTGTAGACTACATGGCAGAGCATCATCCTAATGAGGAATATAACAAGGACAGATTGTACGTACAGCTATTCTTGCTAACCATTTTAGGCCATCTCCGTTCGTATGCTGAGAAATATGAAAAATTACCATTTGTAGAAAATGTGAGTTACATCCCAGAACGTTTCATTAGATATGTTTCTACCCTCATCGAAGGCAACGGCAAACAATATATGTCCTTAGGCAATATGTTTAATCAAGAGGATCCTACTGTAGACGAAGGGCTATTGTACGTCATGAAACAAATGGCACAGCCCACAACTCGTGCTGAGTTAATTAAAATTCTAGATGAAACGTTAACCATCACTCGTACGAAAGCAGATGGTGAAACCTTCACTGTCCCAAGTGAACAATACCTCGATGAGTCTATTAAACATTTAGTAGAGCTTGGCTATTTAGACACCAAGCTTAATGTAAAAGTTAATTTCATACTTAATCACATAAAAAGAAAGCGTAACTGGTATAGAGTGCCGTCTATATCAGTTACGCTTTTTTGATTTGGCTACTACTTAATTATATTTAGAAGTGAGGTAATCTGTGTAGTAGCCAATGGTTATTTAATAACCTATTCTATTTTTTGTTAACGCGAACGCGTTCAATTGTTGGTTCACCTTGAGCATTTTTCGCTACTGTGTCCACGCGGAACAATGCCATTTCTGGACTGAATTCAGTAACGAGGCGATCATCTACTGTTACGCCGTCTTGGATTGCACGGTATACGATTTGTGCGAATTCATAACGAGTTAACAAGCGGTCACCACCAAATGTGCCATCTGGATAACCTTCAACGAGACCACGGCGAGATAAATCGCTTACTGCTTCATATGCCCAGTGGTTTGCAGCCACGTCTGGGAACAATGTAGTATGGTCAGCTTTCATCTTAGTACCAGCTACGCCGTTCAATAATGCAGTCAATTTTTGGATTTGTGCATTTTGTTCAGCTACAGTTTTCTTAAGAGCCAATACCTCTTTGCCGATAGCTACACGAGAACGAGATACACCATTATGAGCGCCTACTTTCACAGACAAGCCAGCATTGAATACTGTTTCATCGCCGCCCACTGTGGAACCGATGCTAAGTTGTACGTCTTCGTTAGGACGGTAGAAAGCACCGATAGCTGCCGCATCACCACTGCGGTAGTGACCATAACCTGCAGCAAAGTCCCATTTAGCATCAGGATCGAAATCAAGTGGATGTAAAGCCGCCAACGCTGCAGCGCCTGCTACAGATTTGTCGATACGTTTATCCATCTTGGAAAGATCGCCTTTGAAGGAGTTCATATTGTTATTGATGTTTGTAATATTGTTTTGAATATCTGTTACATCGCCTTTAATGTTTTTGATATCCTCTGTATTCTTAGCGATGTTTGTAGTATTGTTTGCAATATTACCTGCATTTTTGTTGATATCGCTTCTATTTTTGTTGATATCATCGCGGTTTTTATTGATGTCATCGCGATTGTTCTTGATGTCATCTTTGTTTTTGTTGATATCGTTGCGATTTTTGTTGATGTCGTCGCGGTTTTTGTTGATCTCTGTCTTATTTTTGTCGATATTCGTAGTGTTGTTATTGATTTGGTCCGTAATATCTTTAGACAAAGATACTTTGTAATCACGGCTATTACCATTGATTGTTGGTGTTACCGTAATGTGGTCACCTGCCGTTACTGTTGTAGTACCTGTAGCAGCGGTGATTTCATCTTTCACCTTTTTAAGTTGGGAAACGTTAACCGCATCAGTATCTGCTACGCCAGCTTTCACATTGTTGATGATTTGATCACCAGCACTGATACCGTTTGTAGTGTAGTAAACTGTTTTGTCCCCTTCACTTGCGTACATACCAGATTTTGTGAAAGTAGCTTGTTCTAAAGTATCTGTGTTTTCGATTTGGATACCTTTAGGTGTAACACCGATATTTTCGCTGCCGTTGAAGAAACGAGCGCTGTCTTTATCGATACGAGCACGAACGTCGTCCGTTGCTTTACCGAAGTTAACAGAGTTCATCTCTACTAAGTCTTTATTTACAGCTACTTTGTATTCAGCACCACCGTTTGCATTTGTACCTTGAGTTACAGTCGTATTATCGCCTGCTACAACTGTGGTATGTTTTTTAGCTTCTGCTTCAACGGTATTAACTTTTGTTTCTAAGTTATTAACTTTAGTATCTACATTGTTTACTTTAGTTTCTACATCGTTAACCTTAGTTTCAATGGTGTTAACCTTAGTCTCTACTGTATTTACTTTGTTTTCTACAGTATTAACTTTAGTCTCTAAGTTGTTAACCTTAGTTTCCACAGTATTTACTTTGTTTTCTACAGCAGTCACCTTGTCGTCTACTTTTTTAAGTTGACCTACGTTAACTGCATCAGTATCTGCTTCGCCAGCTTTCACATTATTGATTTTTTGATCGCCTGCGCTAATACCGTTTGTAGTGTAGTAAACGGTTTTATCCCCTTCACTTGCGTACATACCGTATTTAGTGAAGTTCGCTTGTTCTAAAGTATCTGTATTTTCGATTTGAATGCCTTTAGGTGTGATACCGATGTTTTCGCTGCCGTTGAAGAAACGAGCGCTGTCTTTATCGATACGAGCACGTACATCGTCTGTAATCTTACCGAAAGTTAACAGAGTTCATATCCTCTAAGTCTTTCTTTACAGACACTTTGTATTCAGCACCACCAGCCGCATTTGTACCTGCTGTTACAGTTGTGTTATCTCCTGCTACAACTGTAGTATGTTTTTTAGCTTCCGCTTCAACATCGTTGATTTTTTCTTCTGCTTTTTTAAGCTGTGCTACGTTTACTGCATCAGTGTCATCTGTACCAGCTGCTACAGATGTAATTTGGCGTGTTACATTATTTGCTACGTCGCCAACGGATACGGCAGAGCTTGTCGCTTTCCATGCAGCACCTGTTTCTGTAGAAGCAGCACCTGTTTTAACATCATAGCCAATACCGCCAGCTGCTACTGTTGCTTTGGAGCCACTACCAAGAGCTACGCCGCCTTCAGCAGTTACCTCTGTATTGTGGCCAATAGCTACTGCTTCGTTCACAGTTGTTGTAGTACCAGCATCACTAGAACCAATTGTAACAGTATTGTTAGCACCTGTTACAGTACGGTTATCGCCTACAATAATTGTGTCAGTTGCATCAGACACAGTATTTTGGGAACCAATAGCTGTCATGTGCTGCACTTTAGTAGCCGTATTACCTACGCCCATAGCAAGGTTGTCTTTGCTTTCACCACCCTTAACACCTGTCACAGTATTGTTAATACCGATCATAGATGTACGTAACGTGTAGTCAGCCTTGTTAGCGCCACCAAGGGCCATCGTGGAGCCACCACCGTTAGCGTTTTTAACAGCAGTACGCAATGTTTCAGCGAATTCCTTAGCAGAACTACCTGCATCAGTTGTATTAACAGGAATCGGTGTAACGGAGTTTGTAATTTCGTTACCTGCACCCATCACGATAGAACCGTTGGAGTTGAACGTTCTGTTCGCTGTACCTACAATGCTGTTACCGATACCAGAGTAGAAGCTGCTAGCCGTTTTAGATTCATTACTATTGAAAGAACCATTCACAGTAGATGCTAAGTTTTTAACAGGATTGGAGAAACGACCACCATTATATTCACTGGAAATAATATTGTACGTACCAGTGTTTGTAGCAAAGGCACCATTTGTGAAGCTGTTAGCGCCCACTGTAGTAGCATATACATTCAATGCATCTGTACGAGTTTTAGCAGAATCTACAGTTGTGTCGCCAAGGTCACCTTTATAGTTATGGGAACCAATCATAGTACTGCCAGTACGAGCAAAGGTATTATCACCAATCGCTACGCTACCTACTACCTTGGTTGGATCCGCAGGAATTCGAGCGCTAGAGAATAAACCACCGCTATAGTTAGTTTGACCCAAAGCAAAGGCAGCCTCTACGCCGCCTGCCATATTTTCAATTTTTGCGTTTTTACCGATAGCTACACTACCACCTTGGCTAGCATAGTTATTGATTACAGCGCCGCTACCTACAGCAATGTCGCCTGTAGCAGCACTAGCACCATTAGAATATTGAATAGCGGCGCCTTTACCGACAGCCACATTTTCCGCTTTAGGTGCACTGCTGCCAGTGCCGTATGCTACGCCACTACCACCGCCAGTCGTAGTGTCTGCCGCACTTGCAACAACCCACAAACTGGATAACAACACACCGTTAATTAACATAGTTAATAAACGTCTCCGTTTGTTCATGATGAGTATCCTCCATGTACTTTAATTACTATCTCTCTTACAAATAATATATAAATAATTCACGATATTTTCATGAGTTTTATATGAACATTGTAGCATGAATATCCATTTTGTAAACAGTTTTTTTATATATCTATTAAATGTATTATAAAAGCAGAAAAGCTGTTTTAATATTACTTTGATGCATGTAAATGACCTATAAAAACCTATCATAGTCTATGTGATTATATGCTCTATAGATCTTATGTCCTTATATATAATAATGTTATATATAAGAATATATAAGGCTATATAAAAGTAGATAAGAAGTAGATAAACCGAAAAGTGGGTAGTTAATCCATACAGATTAACTACCCACTTTCGGTAAGAGTAAGGCGAACCTCTTACGATTGCCGCATGATTCAGTTTGTTGTTGAGAGAGAGATTTTTAAGTAAATACACCGCAATAGTTATTGAAGTAACAGAGAGTAACTAATAATGAACGGGCGATCACACGGCACTAAAAAAGTAATGTTTCCACATTAAGATAATGGCCTTACATAAGAGCCATTATCTATAAAGAACAGTTAAACTTAATCCTAACTCTTCCTTATCATTAGTATATCATTTATTAAGCTCAGATAATAGATATTTTTTCATTAAATTTTCATCAAAAAATAATGAGCCGAATGAATCACAGTTCTATTCACTTTATGAGTTGTATTATAAAAATTATTACTCAACCCAGATTGTATTATGACGTCTTACAAGACTTAGCATTTTGGAACGAACACTCATAGCGCCCTCTACGCTGTGCTTACCACCATACCAAGCTACAGGAGATCCAGCTAAGCGGAATGTAATCTTCCCATACGCTCCACCTGAGTTATGCTCAGGCTTGTTATAGCCCATATCGATAGACACACGCGGTGTGAGCTGCAACTCGGAACCAACGCGCAAACCATTCTTATCAGCCTGACGTTCTTGATTCCAATGGTATCCTTCTACATAGACTCTCGCCCAACGAGCATTTTTGAAAGTCTTGCCATATTCGAGAGTATAACCATTGGCTACACGCTCCAAGGTATGAAGGTTCGCATCAAGGACGCGCTCATCAGAAGCAGAACCGTACCAGTTGAAGCGGAATTCGCTTTCACCAGACATATATTCTAGGCCCCCGCTGAGGCGATCGTGATGACGCAAGAAGCGATGGTCATAGAAGAGATGCGCACCATAAAGGCGACGATCATCCTTCGAGATACGTCGATATCCCACACCTACGTTAAGGGTTGTCCCAATATCAGAGGCCCGAGAAATACGCTGCTGCGTAAACCATACGTCCCGCGACGCATCATCGTAATGGCCTAGGGGCTGAACCGTCTCCACAGAGTACAATGGCTTCCACCCCTCTTGAAACTGGAAGCTCAGCGTAGTGCGTCGCATCCACGGTTTGCCTTTGGCGCCATACATCGCATTGGATACATTGGACATAGCCACCGCATTGATAGCACGGTTTACTGCATCTACGTCGCTGTACTGCACCGTCTTGGTCTCTTGGCGATCCATCACGAGAGGGCCACCTTCACCAATCACATGGTCTGGTGTGGCCGCAGGCGTAATATGAAAGTCCTCAGCTACCGCTTTGACATGCTCCTCACGAGGACTCGTTGCCACTGTAAGGGTATGCTCCCTTTGGACAGACTTGTCTGCCCCCTTATGCAATTGTTGCTTTCTGCCTCTGCGGAACCCACACAACACAAAAGGGCACTTAAGGCAACACATACAATACGTTTCATTACTCTCTACAACGTTTTATTATTCTCTACACATAAAATTCATGAACAATAAATGAAATATATATTAATGTAACGAATAATGGGCACCACTGTCAAGAAATTAGAACCATATATAGCCAAAACTATAAAGAAATGTTTCTATGTAGATTAACCTTTTCCGTTTCGACTTAAACATTTTTATACCATTGCATAAACATTCTCTAAAATATCCGTTTATGGTGTATTTTATACCCATAATATACAAAATATTCATTTACAATATGATTTTTATGTATTATTATGAACCTGTAAGTTTTTATGAAAGTTTTGTGAAGTCATAATATGCAAAGGAGTGTATTGCGATGAGTAAGAAACATTTTGTATTAACTGGTATCGTGCTAACTGCACTATCTATGGGAGTCGCTTCTGCAGCGCCGATTAACATCGTCCAGACAGGACACAATATAGGCGCGGAAGGAACGACTTTCACCAATGATGGCAACATTACCTTAGGTCACGCCGCAGGGGCTGCGAATAGTACCCATCAAGTGATCAATAGTCCTAACTCGAACGGTAATAACATCGCCATCGGCACCCTATCCAGTAATGGTTCCAAGGGAGGCGCCAATATTACATTAGGCGGCAAAACCTTCCTTAATGGCACGGGCGACAACAACGTAATCGCTGGTTCCCTCACTGCCAATAATGCGAAAGCGACCATGTCCATCATCATGGGTACCCAATCGGGCGAGAAATCCGAAGGTACTAAAAACGTATGGCTCGGTCATTACCAAGGGGCGAATAGCACGGCTAATAATTCCGTCCTCATTGGCTCTGGTTCTTCGGTGAAAGCTGATTTTACCCTCGGCATCGGTCATTATACGAATGTAAATGCCAAGAAGGGTCTCGCTATCGGTTCTTATAATACCTTATCCGATAAGGCCACTGAGTCTGGCGTATTCGGTCAAGGTCAATATGGGAAAAATGCCATTGATGCAAGTGGTTCCTATAGCATTGGTAACTATAACCACATCTCTGGGAACAACACCTTTGTCATGGGTAATAATGTAACTACAGCATTAGAGAATGCCGTTATTCTCGGCAACGATTCGACGGATGGCGATGTGGTAGGCACATCGAGCTATACCTTTAAGAATGGTACGACTGTAAACTATGCAGGTTCTACACCTGTTTCTACCGTATCTGTAGGCGCTAAAGATAAAGAACGGACTATAACTAATGTAGCGGCAGGTCGCGTAAGCGCTACCTCTACAGATGCTATCAACGGTTCCCAACTATACGGTGTGCATCAAATGATCGATTCTCTTGGTCAAAGTACAAATGCACAACTACAAAGCTCCATTAGTCATGTAGAGCAAAATATCGGTCGCGTAGAATCTGAATCCAATAAGGGCGATGCTCGCGCCGCTGCATTAGCTGCTTTGCATCCTATGGGCTACGATCCAGACAACCGCATTCAATATATGGCAGGCTATGGTCATTATAAAAATGCCAATGCCCTTGCCTTCGGTGTTGGTTACTACCATCGAGACAATCTATTATTAACTACAGGTGTAACACTCAATAGCCACCTTATGGCTAATGTAGGAATTACCTATAAACCTGGTAAGTCTAACATGACGAACCACCCACAAAACCTTGAAGCACGCGTACAAGCGTTGGAAACACAAAATAAAGAGCTCCAAGAAACAGTACGTCAACTCATGTCTAAATTAGACAAATAGTACTAATTAGTTAATTAGTTAATTAGTTAGTTAGCTAGCCAGCTAGATAGCCATCCCATATACTATTTAGCTAGGCTAAAGCCCTGATATATTCTTAACACTTACAAAATAATCCTTATGATAAAACAATCCTTACGATAATCTATTAAACAATTCTTATAGTAATACTTGATACACTACTTATAAGATTACTAAACCTCTTTAACAAACAAGCCCCCGTAGGAAAACCTACGGGGGCTATTTGTTTAACAACGACCATATAGCTTATTGAGAGAGAAATAGGGTATCCAAAAGGATTGTAATTGCTGTGTAACTAGGAGTAATTGCATATATTCGGATACCTGTGTATAAATTTATGTATAGTACGTAAGGGTTGTCTATATATAAAGTGCTATACGGCCATGGGTATAGTATAGACCTAATAATACTACTATTATATGATTTTCCACACATCTTATAAATAAAATAAGCCTAATCAAAAAGAGGTAACGACCTATGCCGTTACCTCTTTCATAGATATATAGTTATATATACCGATTAGCGGATGCGTTTAACGCGGTTATTACCGTCACGCATAGCTTCTTTCAAGCTGTAGATTACCATTTCGTTCATGTAGAAACGCAATTCATCATTAGACATGTTAGCTGTATTCTTTTCAAGAATTGCCAAAATTTGGTTTTCATATTCAGCTTTGTTCATGTCAGACACAGTTGTGTGGTTTGTGAAAAATTCTTTGTAATCTAAGTACAAGCGATCTAATGCTACGCGAGCATAGCTGTCTTTTTTATAGCGATGGCTTGTAATGTACCAACTACGACGAACATTCATGTAGTACAACACGTTATTAGTATAACGTTGTTGACCAGACATTACGCGATTGTCGTCTTGGATTAAAGCATTGCTCATCCCCAATTGGAATGCTGCAAATTCAGATACTACAGCTTTTACCTCTTCACTAGGAACAGCAAGAGAGATGTCTTGTTGTTCTGCAGTCAAAGGAGCCGCAGGTTGTTCAGGCATCATCAAAGGATCTTGTGCCGCATGTACTTGGCCAGCAACACATACAGAAGCAATTGCCATAATAGGTAATAATTTAATTAGTTTCATAAGTCCCCTCATTGGAAGCCGCCCTCCCCAGGGCAGCTTTCCTATGTTTTAAATACTCAATACACTCTCAAGTGAATGATTATTTGGTTAACCCAGCTTGTTTCATAAGCATTGCAATTTGAGCTTTCATCTCTTCATTATCTCGTTGTACTTGTTCGTACTTAGCAGATAATTCCTCATCGCGTTGTTTCATGCGTAAGTTCTCAGCTTTCAATGCAGCCACTTCATCTTGCATTACATAAGCAGAGCTGATTGGGCCTGCTTTGTAACGTGCTGGAATTGCTTTTTTAGCGTCAGATGTACCGAATTTATAAGATACACCAGCGTTAACCATATTATCATGACCACCTAAGGAAACACCCATATGAAGCATTGTAGATTCATTTTGTATAGTGAGCGATACCAATAGCAGCAGCAGTACTACCTTTATAGTTGCCAACAGCCGCCAACACTTGTGTAGGTTCTAATGGATCATATTGCAATGGTTTAAGACCTGCCATGGCTGCGCTAGCTGCACCAACATCAGCGATTTTACCATCTACACTATGCATAGCATTGCGCAATTGGTTAACGTTAACCGCATCAGTGCCATTGATGCCTGGCGCTACATTAGTAATCGTATTATTACCATTGTTTAAGCCATTTTCTGTAAGGCTTACAGTGTGACCTGGTACAGGTTGACCGTTGATGGATGGAGTAATTGTGATACCACCACCATCTACCTTTGTATCTACTGTATAAGGAATTGTAGTATTAGTTCCTGGTACAGTTTTTTTGTATACGTAGTAGAACCGTCTTTTAGGTTGAGGTCCTTAGCCAACTTGATATCATAGCCATCGCCTGCGGCATTCTTCACAACAGCTAGGTTGTTGTCACTCAAACGATTTACATCAGCGCCACCTTTTAGGTTCATTGTATCGCCTAAACCACGAACAACTTTACCATCGTTACCAGCTTGGTCACCTTGGAATACACGACCATTTTTAGCTTTTTCGTTAAAGTCGTCGTTAACAGCTTTTAATTGATCTTCTGTTGCCGCACGACCTGTAACAGCTACAGGGTTGTTAGGATTCCATGTTTTATTGTCCAAACCAGTCACAAAGTTACCGTTTTGACCACCAGAGCTTTGGTTACCCATGATTACATCGCCAGCTTTCACAGTTTTACTTGCTGTAACAGAACCTGTGCTGCCATCGATTGTAACTTGGTTAGCGCCATTACCCGCAGTAATCGTACCAGTAGATCCGTCAACTTTAACTTGTTTTGCTGGATCTGTGCCAAGTGTAATTGTATCATTCAAGGACATCTTAATCGCAGTGCCATCTACGGAAGTCTTGATGTTGCCGTCGCCTTTGAGGTCGATTACTTCACCAAGAGGTTTCTTCACAGATTGACCATCCTCTGCTTTAAGACCGAAGCCTTGTGCCTTGATGTCTTCCATTGCAGTATGCAATTGACCGCCATTTACAGCGTCTTTGCTGCCGGCAGCAATTGTACCATCTTCTACATTAGTGATTTTCTTATCACCAGCATTAATGCCGTCTTTTGTTACCTTAGGGCCGTTTTCGATAGTCAAACCATCTTTATCGATAGTAACCGCTTTGTTACCACCATCGTTGATTTGCAAGCCATCTTTAGTCAACTTAGTCGCTTCATTGGCGCCATCTTTAATAGTTACGCCATTTGTATCCATCTTAGTGTCGCCTGTTGTTACTGTGTTTGCTGTAACAGTATCTACATTAAGATCTCTAGCCAATGCTACTTTCACAGCACCATTATCTACAGATGTTGTAATGTTCGTACCGTCACCTTTCACAGTTACAGTGTCACCAAGGGATTTCTTAACAGAAGCTCCATCTTCAGCAGTTAAACCAAAACCTTTAGTTTTAAGGTCTTCTACCACTGTATGTAATTGACCGCCATTAACAGCATCTTTACTACCTGCACCGATTGTGCCGTCAGCTACGTTAGTGATTTTCTTATCACTAGCGTCGATACCATCTTTAGTCATAGATGGACCATCTGTAATCGTAATGCCGTCTTTAGTAACAGACGTCAACGGATTACCTGCTGCATCATTAATAGTAAGGCCGCCACCGTTTACAACAGTATTGCCATCTGTACCATTATTGAAAGTAGCAGAATTTAGGCCTTTAAGGTCTTTTGCAAGACGGAGCATCAATGTATCAGTGCCATCAGCTACTACCCCAATGTTATCTTCATTGGACAGTTTCGCTGCAGCTGTAATACCACCCTTAACATTGACTTGGTTGTTAAGTTTTTTCTTGATTACAGTACCAGTATCGCCACCGTACAACATGCCGTCGTCCATTGTAGCTACTTGGTGTTCCCCAGTGTTATCAGTGTACACAATACGTGTAATACCATCTACACCGTCTACACCTTTCGCCTTTCACACCTTTAGCAGCATCATCGTAACCATTTTTAACGGTGATGTCGATACCGTTGGAGCCGTCCTTGCCATTTGTACCAGCAGGGCCTGTTAAGCCAATGTGACCTACGCCGTCTTTACCGGAGATAGAAACTGCATCTTTACCATCAGCACCTGTGATGCCTACTTTACCATTGTTGCCGTCTTGACCAGCCACACCTGTAGGACCTGTAATGGATACGCCATCCTTACCATCTTTGCCGTCTTTATTGATTTTGATGGAATCTGCTACGAGATTTTTGTTCAATTTAACATCGATTGTTGTGTTGCCAGTTGTAGTATCTTGATCGATGAAGGTCTTAATATTTTCGCCACTGTAGTTAGCATCTGCATCAGTGCCTTCACCTTTTACAATTACAGTGGAGCCTAATTTATTAGTCTTAGTACCACCAACGTTAGCGTCGAATTTAAGGCCTGCATTGGATTGGTTTGCCAACGCATCTTTCAATTGATCCTCTGTAGCAGCACGACCAGTTACGATGTTGTCAACATCCCAAGTTTTGTTATCAAGACCTGTTACATAGTTACCAGTTTCTTTAGTGCCATCTGCTTTAGTTGCTTCTTGGTTACCTACAGTCGCTGTACCTGCTTTCACAGTTTTAGCAGCTGTTACAGTATTAAGACCTTTTAGATCTTTTGCCAAACGAACTTTCAACGTATCTGTACCGTCAGATACAACACCGATGTTATCGTCAGCAGTCAATTTAGTTTCGTCAGTAATGCCACCCTTAACATTTACTTGATTGTTAAGTTTTTTCTTAATCACATTACCAGCATCACCGCCGTACAACATGCCGTCGTCCATTGTAGCTACTTGGTGTTCACCAGTATTGTCTGTGTACACAATACGTGTAATACCATCAACACCGTCTACACCTTTTTCGCCCTTAACACCTTTAGCAGCATCGTCATAACCATTCTTAACGGACATGTCGATACCATTTGTGCCGTCCTTGCCGTTTGTACCAGCAGGACCCGTTAAACCGATATGGCCTACACCGTCTTTACCGGAGATGGAAACTGCATCTTTACCGTCAGCGCCTGTGATACCAACCTTACCATTGTTGCCGTCTTGGCCAGCTACGCCAGTAGGACCTGTAATAGATACGCCATCTTTGCCATCTCTGCCATCTTTGTTAACTTTGATGGAATCAGCAATGATGTCTTTATTCATCTTCACGTTGATAGTTGTGTTACCAGCTGTATCTTGTTCGATGAATGTTTTGATATTTTCACCGCTGTAGTTTGCGTCAGCTGCAGTGCCTTCGCCTTTTACAGTCACAGTAGAGCCTAATTTGTTAGTTTGAACGCCACCAACGTTAGCATCGAATTTAAGGCCTTTGTTAATTAAGGCATCGGAGCTGTCTTTGATTTGTCAGTTAAGTAGTCTACATTAACTGCTTCGCTACCGTCGTTACCTGTTGCGTATGCCACATTAGTTACGTGAGTACCACCTGATTTGTTAGTACTGTTGTACGCAGGACCTTCATATGTAACTTTAGATTTATCTACATTACCTGTACCATCTAAATCATACTTAACAGCACGATCTTCTAATTTGTCGAGCTCAGTTTTAGACGCAATATCTTTGATAGTTACAGTGTTAGTAGTACCAGATTTATCATCTTTAACCTTCAAGTCTACTTGGTTGTTTGTAACCTTGTAGGAACCGTCAGTTGTGTTAGCTGGATCACCAATCAAGCGATAGTCAGATGCACTTGCGCTCGCAGCTTTCACCGCATCACTAACAGTTTTCAATTGGTCTTCTGTTGCCGCACGGCCAGGTACGAATACAGGATCAGTCATGTTCCAATTTGTATTATCTAGACCTGTTACAAAGTTACCAGTTTGAGTGCCACCTTTGTTATCTGTAGCAGTTTGGTTACCCACTGTAGCTGTGCCAGCTTTCACAGTATCTGTAGCCGTTACAGATTTAAGGCCTGTAATATCTTTAGCGAGTTGCAATTGAAGTTTAGCATTGCCATTAGCATCAACTGCTGCAGATGTAACACCGATATTGTTACCTGTTGCAAGGTCAGCTGCATTTGTAACGCCACCAGTTACGTCCACTTGTTTATTGAGTTTTACATTAGAAGTAGTCCCCATGTCGCCTTTGAATCTAAGGCCATCATTTAGTGTAGCAACCTCTTCTGTAGTACCATCTGGTTTTTCATATACGATACGAGTTGTAGTTGTACCAGCCGCACCGTCTACACCAGGTTTACCATCACGTGTAATGGAAAGATTTGTTGTAACACCATCTTTACCATTGATGCCGATTTTACCATCTTTACCATTTGCGCCTGTAGCAGTTACAGTTTCAACCTCAAGATTTATTCATCTTAACGTCAATTGTTGTGTTACCAGCTGTATCTTGTTTGATGAATGTTTTGATATTTTTACCACTATAGTTAGCGTCGGCTTCTGTGCCTTCACCTTGAACTGTCACAGTAGAACCTAGTTTATTAGTCTTAACACCACCAACGTTAGCATCAAATTTCATGCCTTTGTTGATCAACGCATCGGAGCTATCTTTGATTTTGTCAGTTAAGTAATCTACGTTAACTGCTTCGCTACCATCATTACCTGTTGCATACGCCACGTTAGTTACGTGAGTACCACCAGATTTATTAGTACTATTATATGTAGGGCCTTCGTATGTCACCTTGGATTTATCTACATTCCCAGAACCATCTACATCGTATTTAACAGCGCGATCGTTTAATTTATCGAACTCAGTTTTAGACGCAATATCTTTAATAGTTACAGTATTAGTAGTACCAGATTTATCGTCTTTTACCTTCAAGTCTACTTTATTGCCAGTTACAGTATACGCTTTGTCAGTAGCTGTATCGTTTTCAATCAAGCGATAGTCACTAGAACCGGCATTCGCTGCTCTCACCGCATCACTAACCGTTTTCAATTGATCTTCTGTAGCAGCACGACCAGATACAAATACAGGATCAGCCATATTCCATGCCGTGTTGTCTAAACCAGTTACAAAGTTGCCAGTTTGAGTGCCACCTTTGTTATCTGTTGCAGTTTGGTTACCCGCTGTTGTAGTACCAGCTTTCACAGTATCCGTAGCAGTCACTGTTTTAACATTGAGGTCTTTATTCAAAGCCACTCCAATTGTCGAGTCATCACCAGTTTGTGTAATTTTTGTAGTGATATTCGCATCGCCAGATACAGTTACGGTAGAGCCAAGTTTATTTGTCTTAACATCATTGTTGTCTGCGTTAAACTTCAAACCTTTGTTGATGAGCTCAGTTTTTGTATCATCAATTTTTTTGTAGTTAACTCAGTTTTTTTGTATCGTTAATTTTTTTGTAGTTAAATCAGATTTTTGTAGAATCCAATTCCGTTTTAGAAGCAATGTCTTTAATTGTTACAGTCTTCGTATTCGCAGGAGTACTACCATCTTGCACTGTTAAGTCAACTTTATTGCCAGTTACAGTATACGCTTTATCAGCAGCTGCACTGTTTTCTACTAATCGGTAATCTCCCGCTGCCGCTACATTGACTGCATATGTTTTATATGTGCCATCTGTACCTTCTGTAACAGTTGTATTTTGACCAGCAATTACTTTTACGGCCTTTTGAGCCTCTTCACGAATGACAGTTTTACCATCGTTATTAATATTGGATAGGTCAGTTTTTGCTACCTTTGTAGGATCTACGTCAACAGTATAGTTACGAACACCGTTTGCATCAGGTGTACCACCTGTAAGGGTCATCAAGCCGCTAGTGCCTAAAGAAACCTTTGTATCCATAGCATTTACAGTATATGTTTTTTGACCTGTTGTAGTATCTACAGTAGCTGCTGGAATTGTTACATTATGACCAGCCTCAACAATTGTACCTAATGCAGTGATATTCTTTTTACCTACATTTGTGATGTTGGAAAGATCTTTATTAGCTGCATTGTCGATTTTATCCTTTGTATCATTTGTTAACGTTACATCGATAGTTTGGTTATTAGCTTTAGTCGTTACATAAGTGCCATCGCCTTTTACAGTCAATGTTTGTTTATCTAACAATACGTCATTTTTGCCGTTATTATCATTCGTATTGCCTGCAATTTTAAGGTTTACATTGCGCAATTGAGCCACGTTAACTGCATCTGTATCTTTTTTACCAGCAGCAAGGTTTGTGATTTGACGTGTTTCTGTACCAACACTTGTGCTTTGACCAACAGATACAGCGCCCAATGTAGATGTAGCCACTGAGCCAGTTAAATCAGTGTATCTATTCGCACGGTTATCCGCTGCACTTACATCGTAACCAGCTACGCCAGCTGCCGTATTTGCTACGGAATTAGAACCTAACGCAACGCCATCATCTTCTGTTACTTTCGCGTTATAACCTAATGCAGTACCTTTTTCACTTGTTGCAGTTGCGTCTGCACCAAGTGCAGTACCAAAATTACCTGCTGCAGAGGCACGTACGCCTGCTGCTGTCGCATTTGTGCCTGTAGCACCTTTATTATCGTAGTTTGCATCAGCAGATGTGCCTTTAGCGCTGAAGAAGTTAGTTTGTGCCGCTTCTACCGCTTCTTTTACTGTATGGTATGTGCTATTTTTGATATTGAAATCAGGCGCTTTGTAGGTAGAGCCATTTGCTTCATAACCAGTATATGTAGGGCCTGCAATGGTCATAGCCAAGTTGTTATTTACATAACGCAATTGTTTAATCGTTGCAGCGTCATTATCGTTCTGACCACCTGCTACGTTAACAATACGACGTGGTGTACTAGTATTACCTACTGCCACTACGCCCGCCTCTGCAGGGTTCATTTCGTTTGTGAAAGCAGCATATGTATTTACTAGAGGATCGTTAAATTCTGTGCCTGCCCCAAGTGCAATAGAGTTATTAGAACTAATTTTAGCACCAGAACCTAATGCCATGGAGTTTTCACCAGTAACTTCAGCACCATTACCGATAGCTGTTGCGTTGCTGCTTGTTGCTTTAGCAGCACTACCGATAGCCATAGTACCAGCTTTACTTGCTTCTGCTGTACTACCAATAGCAAGAGCATTAGCCTCTAATGCTTTTGCCTGACCGCCCAATGCGATAGCATTCACCTTAGAAGCCTGTGCTGTTCTACCCATAGCGATAGCATTTGCACCGGCCGCAGACGCAGTATTACCAAATGCGAAGGAATCTGTACCAGTAGCACGAGAGGAATTACCCATTGCTACTGCATTAGCTGCTTTAGTTTTAGCATTAGAACCAAATGCCATGGAATCTGTAGCTGCTGCTGTGGTACGCGCTTTTGTACCGAATGCAAGAGAACGTGCACCTTCTGTTACAGTATTAGTATTACCATTATAGGCTGCGCTAGGTTCATTACCACTGCCTGCTACCGTGATAGGCTCAGCTGCACCGATGGCAATGGATTGATCCCCCTTTGATTGCGCAGAATAACCCAAAGCAAAACTACCAGTACCACTCGCCCAAGAAGTTGTACCAATAGCCGTAGAGAAATTACCTGTCGCTGCTGATTGTCGCATCATTGCTAGAGAGTTAAAGCCACTAGATAAGGAAGCCGTGCCAATAGCCATAGCAGATGGTTTTGTGGACTGTGCATAATTACCAAGGGAAAAAGATAAACCACCTGTAGCTTGTGCATAGTCGCCAATAGCCACACCAGAATAATACGTAGGATCACTAGACTCTTGAATCTTCGTATTGTGACCAATGGAAATACCATTTAATGCACTGCCAGAATAATATCCAGTAGTAGCACTGCCATCTAAGGCATTCATATTGCCAGGGTTATTATAATTGTATAAATAACTCCATTTATTACCCCCATTTTGAGCTGTTGCATAGCCAGCATTCACGCCATCAATCATGATAGCCGCTGCATTTACAGATGTAATATTCACACCCGCCAACAATGCAGCTACAGCCATAACTGTACTCATATGGGTATATGTTTTACCAGTATGTAAGGATTTAACCTTACCACCACTGCTTTTTACGATTTCCGAAACAACTACATAACACTTTTTGGTTTTACTCCAAATAACATTGTAAATCCGATTCATAATTTAACCTCTAGCTTACAATACATATAAATAAGTTCTTACTCTCAATGACTTTACTGAAACTTCACCATTTCTTCATAATCATTGAATGTCCTAATCATATCAAAAATTTTTTTCTATGCAGTAAATAAAAAAATTCATTTTTATATTCATGTGTTAGAATGTTTTATAAAATATCGCCAATAATGAGCCGTTTCTACCTCATAATAGCTGGTTACTCCGTCATAATGCCCATTTTTTTCTATAATTTATATGATTTTTACATGTTGTTTTTATGAATAATTTACAATTAATTAAAGATTTGTATATAATTCGGGATAAAAAAAATCTAGAGTTTAAATTTACTATTTCCAGTTTACTACTTGAATTGCAATAAGTATTACTGTTTTCGTTAGATTCTCGTTGCCAGGCTGCATAGGCTGCATCTTGCATTCAGATCAAGGGTGGCAGTATCAGCATAGCAGTTATCAAAAAACATTAAAAAATCACGCTATCATCCAAAGTATGTCTCGAAAAGGAAACTGTTTGGATAATAGCGTGATGGAAAACTTCTTTGGTTTACTAAAGTCAGAATTGTTATATTTAGAGAAATTTACTTCCTATGAAGATTTTATTAACAAATTAAGAGATTATATTGATTATTACAATACGAAACGTATTAAGCTCAAACAAAAAGAGGTAACGACCATTATCGTTACCTCTTTCCTATGTATATTTTGTTATATCTACTGCTTAACGAACGTGTTTAGCATGTTTGGCACGCATAGCTTCTTTCAAGCTGTAGATTACCATTTCGTTCATATAGAAACGCAATTCGTTGTTGTTCATGTTTTCAGTATTCTTTTCAAGAATAGCTAAAATTTGGTTTTCATATTCAGCTTGGCTCAATCCAGATACTGCAGCATTTTTAAAGAAATCTTTGTAATCCAAGTACATACGATCTAATGCTACACGAGCATAGCTATCTTTTTTATAGCGATGGCTTGTGATGTACCAGCTACGACGAACGTTCATGTAGTACAACGCATTGTTAGCAAGACGTTCTTGACCAGACACACGGCCAGTATTTGGTTGACCAAGTTGGAATGCTGCGAATTCAGCAACAACTGCTTTTACTTCTTCGCTAGGAACTGCAAGAGAAACTGCTTGTTCGTTCACAGTCATAGGTGCAGATGCTTGTTCAGGCATCATCAATTGGTCTTGAGCTGCATTAGCTTGACCAGAGAAACATACACCGGCAATTGCCATGATAGGTAATAATTTTACTAATTTCATAAGTCTCCTCTCTCGAAGTGCCCTCCCCAGAGCTACTTCATTTATCATGTAATAGATATTATCTCTTGAGGAACTTTTATCCCCATAGAGATCCCCATACTAAGCATGGTAAATTTATTAATACAAGTAAGCCTCTATCAATAATGACTCTAGTAGCTTACGGTTTCATTAGTATACACGATATATCGTATTTCGTCTATATAATTTCGCCTTAAATTCAGAAGGAAAGTGAAGAGGTGCTATGTAGTTAACTCTATAACAAATACTATAAAAGCCTCCTAATAATACAGTTATAACTCTACTATTAGGAGGCTTTATATATTTAGGCTATTTTACAAAGGGGTATTTATTAAATCTTTCTTAGAATTTATGGGTAAATCCTGCATTTACAGACCAACCAGCTTTATAATCGCCAGATAGACCTGTGCTAAGATCAGCGAAGATACTGTTGTTTGCATTGAAACCATAGCGGCCACCGAATGCTAGATCTGTCCAAGTACCTTTAATGTCTTCGGATGTGTATTTAGTAGTAGCACCACTTGTGTACGCAGTTTTCACTGTACCAGAGAAGGCATGGTTCACGCCAACACGAGTATAGATGTTACCTGCACCGAAGTTTTTACCGATTTCAAGGCCAAGACCACCTGCTGTGCTGCTCACACCAGATTGCTCTACATGCATGCGGCCTGCATTGAAGCTATCGCCACCGAAGTGAGTGTAGCTCAATTGTGCTTGTGGTTCAATGTATGTACCGTTTGAAAGCTTCACTGTTTTACCATAGCGTGCACCGATAGAGTATGCATTTGCTTTAGTCTCGCCAGACAATCTTTCACCAATTTCATTACGAATAGTGAAGTCGTTAGAAGCACGACCTACTTGAGACTCGATGTGGATATATTGGTTGTTACCAAGATCTTTCAAGCCATACGCACCAACTGCAAAGGCTTTTTCTTTGCCAGTACCATTGAATACGTAGTCATCGTTGCCACGAAGATAGGAAACTTGACCACCTACGGTCCAACCGCTGCTAGTTTTAGCGTCGTAACCACCTTGAATACGTGTATACGTTGTATCTGTATCGATACCTGTTGTATTGAAGCTGTATTTACCGCCTCCAACGCGAGCCCAAATACCTGTAGGTTCGCCTTGTTGCAATACACGTGGACGATACATATTATCCGTCAATGTTCTCCAACCATTGATATTACTCATGATAGCAGAACGAGCACCGCGCATATGAGGTGTATCAAAATCACCTATCACAACATGAATATGACCGTTGTTCTCAGGTTTAGGAGCTGGAGCTGGCTCTGGTTTTACTTCTGGTTTTGGAGCCGGAGCTGGTGTTGGTTTAACTTCCGGTTTTGGAGCTGGAGCCGGTGTAGGTTTTACCTCCGGTTTTGGAGCTGGAGCTGGCTCTGGTTTTACTTCTGGTTTTGGAGTTGGTTTAGGTTGTGGCTTAGGCTCAGGTTTTGGAGTCGGTTTTACCTCTGGTTTCGGAACCGGAGCTGGTTTATTTTCACCATATACGTATTTACCTTGACCATCTTTATCTGCTTGCCAAGTAATGTCGCCTTCCTTAGCATGACCAGAAGTGATAACTGTAAAACGACCAGATTCAGAACCATCAGATGCAATAGCTACTGTGCCTTGAAGGTTTCTTTCACCATTTACATAGTTGTGATAATACATCTTATGTGCCAAGTTATCTAAGATCTTATTTACATTCTCTTCGGAAGACATGTCTAGACCTTTTTGAGTTGTGTACACATGAGCAGCCGCACCAGGAGCTGCACTTGTAATGTGGATATCACCACCCCAGAAAGAATCTGGTGTCACACCATTATAGGTTTTAGTTGGTGGTTGATAGTTCGGGTCCTCAGTATCTCCAGCTTCATCATTAGGGTCATAAATAAAGTTTACATGACCTTCAAGCTTATCTACATAAATTTTATTAAACTCACTTTGAGTTACATGATTAACATAGTTGCGATTCTTAGAGCCTACAAGTCGATGTACATGGCTAGGTTCAGTACTACCACTTAATTTTCCTTCATGCAAACCACCTTGATAGAAATGATCCCAAGAACCATAATCACCAAGGAATACATTGATATGACTTGGATGCTTTGCATCTTTATCTGCTAAATTAAATGCTAAGCCGTCCCATAGTGATTCTTTACCATCAATACCAATGTTAATCTCAGACGCATGATTTGGGTCACTTTTAACAATAACATCACCTACCAAAGATAAATCCTTGCCAATAAAATTGCCTGTATTACCATCTACGCCAATATTAACAGTACCACCTTGGGCCACTGCAATAGGAGTGCTCACTTTTTGAGCATCATAAACGCCTTCCTTAAGAGTAACAGTACTGCCACCTTTACTGCTGATGAAAGGCTTATTATTATAACCAATATTAGAAACAGCTTTATCAATAATGACTGTACTACCAGTATCTGCCTCAATGGTAGATATGTAGTTTGTCATTGTACCAGCCTTAAACTTCCCACCGTTATTTGCAGTAATATATGCACCATTAGGTGTAGTAACTAATGTACTTCCCGCCATTGCATACGGCACTACAGAGCTAGCAATTGTTAGGGCAATTGCTAAAGATAATTTCGTTTTACTCACACGTTTCATAAAACCCTCTCTAATTCACACTATAAATTATTATTAAATATTTTTTTAATTATAATTTATAATCAAAGCCTTGTAAATATGAGGGAAAATTGTCACATAACATAAAATTATAAAAGTAAAAAGGTAGCATCTAGATTGCTACCTTTGAACTAGTAAATTCTATATAGTATTTATCCGTATTTGACGATATATAATATTAACTCTATAATATAAACAGATAGCCAAACGAGTAGAACCGTCGGGCTCATCTCAAAACTATAGTTAATTGATGAAATGGCCTTTCAGTTATCCAGTTACTGGTAACGAAGGGCTATTTGTCTTTTCCAAGACAAATAAGCGCCACAAGTGCTCCAAAGGCAATAACTACCGTCATTACCTCTAGAATTATCATGATCAACTCATAATCACTCATAGACAATCCTCCCTTCATTTACGAAGAGAGGCCCAACCTCGTTTGACTATCCTAAGTCAATTATATGGCGAACATATAAGCGAATCAATAAGAATCTATTAATAGAAATATACAAAATTATATAAGTAAAAAGGCAGCGATCATAGATTGCTACCTTTTTACTAGTAAATTCTATATAGTATTTATCCGTATTTGACGATATATAATATTAACTCTATAATATAAACAGATAGCCAAGCGAGTGGTTCCGTCGGGCTCATCTCAAAGTTACAAAAAATTGATGAAATGGCCTTTCAGTTACCTAATTATCCAAGGATAACGAAGGGCTATTTGTCTTTTCCAAGACAAATAAGTGCCACAAGTGCACCAAAGGCAATGACAACCGTCATTGCCTCTAGAATTATCATGATCAACTCATAATCACTCATAGACAACCCTCCCTTCATTAACGAAGAGAGGCCCAACCTCGATTGACTATCCTAAGTCAATTATATGGCGAACATATAAGCGAATCAATAAGAATCTATTAATAGAAATATACGAAATTATATAAGTAAAAAGGCAGCGATAATCGCTGCCTTTATTATTTCTATTATTTACGCGCCACGCGCATGGCCGCCATCATGCCTGGGGATTTCCAGAGGAATTGGCCTTTATCACTTACGAGTTTATCGTTATTGTAAAATACGTCTGCATTGTAGTAGTCATCATTGCTAGATGTTACCTTATAACTCAAACCAGCCGTTGTGTACACTGTAAAGTTGAGGATATCCCCCACTCGTTTTACAGAGTCTTGATCTACGTACCAGCTATTGCCGTGATATGTCGTAGCATATACATCTCTACGAGCTTCTACATCACGTGTATTAATGCCGATTAATACGAGTAGAGCTGCCATTATATATACAAATTTGCGCATTATGATTACCTCCGTTTTATGGTGAAAACATTTTATAGTATACTCAAAAACGGTGAAAATCTCATTAAAACTTCAACTTTCTCTCTACCCCTGATTGAATACGTTCGCTGGCTCAAAGCTCTCAAACGATTAATATTTTTCATATCAGTTTATTCTTTAGAGTCTAATATGCTCGTCTTTAGCATATACGACTCAGTACGGCCATACTTTACTTTTATAAGATGGTCTTTAGGAATTTGTTTAAACCTAGTAAAGATAGTTCCTCTACTTTTACCACAAGCATTCATGATTTCAGCTTTACTAATACCTACGCCTAATGAAAATAGCCGTGCCTGTAGTAACAAGATATATATTTCTCGTAATAGTGGATCTGTAATTTCATTAGCTTTGAAAAATTGCTCTAACTTTTGTTTTTCTTCAAATAAACGATTGATACGCTTATTCAATAGTTCAGTAGCATTATCAATGGTTTTTTCTATAAGCGACATAAAAGCAATTATAAAATAGGTTACATCACCGCCGTTAATCTCAGCAGTAGTCATTTTAAAAGCATCATAATATTCTTTTTTGTTATTATTAATGACTGCAGACAAACGTAACGCCACAAGAGGGTGAAAGTATTTTGCTAAATAAGCCGTTGAAATAAACCGATTTGTACGCCCATTTCCATCATAGAATGGATGTATATAGCCAAAATAATAGTGAAAAAGAGCTACCCGAATAGGAAGAACAAGCATTTCATCATTAAGAACTGCTAAAGCTTGATCCATCTCTTGTATAATACGCGACTCAGGTAATGTCCCTCTATGAATCACTTTACCTTGATGATTAACTATATCTACAGAGTCTCGTCTGAATACAACTCCATCGGGCTGATTTTTATCATCTATTTCACTACTAATGATATCTTCAAATAACGCTCTTATATCTGGGCTACTTTCAAAGGTAAAGCCATGAGGATTCTCAAGAATAGCCTTATATTTACTAATAATACTTGAAAACCTAAGTTTATCATTTTCTCTATTTTGTATAGCCTCTTGGATTTCTCTTCGACTACTATATACGCCTTCAATATCATTACTTGCCTTAATTTCAGTAGATAAGAAAGCATTCATAACATGAGAGATCAGGACTGAAGGAACTTCAGAAACTAAAGTAATAAATGCGCTGCGCTTTCCTTCTAAAGATAGTAACAGTGTTACTAATACAGGGTGATACATGAAAAACGCACCATATGTATTACGTCTATTATACTCGTGGATAGGAATAGGTAAGGAAATAGAGCTTTCAGAGTTACGACGATTATCTAATATACGTTGCCACTCAGCTGGCTGTTTATAATAAATTTTGTGCATAGGTTCATACTTCATTATGTCCCTCCTATCTAGCCTAGATAACGATCATAGTAAAAGTACAAAATAATATTATTTTTATACTCTAAATGTTATTAATCATAAAGTAATGTTCAAAATCTCTATATTTTTGAACATTACTTTATCTAATTATATTAATTATGTTCAAAAAAATAGCAAATTTTGAACATTAATCAAAAAAAATATTAAGTAAAATTAAATGCGTAGGTACCACAATACGAGTACAAAAAGAGGCTGCTCTTCATGAGCAGCCTCTTAAAGTATCTAAGTATTATATTCTTAAATTAGAATGTGCGTTTTACGTCTACGCCTACTAGGTATGCTGTTTTTATCTTTTTTTATCGGTCATATTATGAAGTCTAGATACGCCTACCTTCGCAGCTAAGGACCAATCGTTAGATAATTTACGGCTATGATCAACCCAAACATTAAGGGCTTTTTGCATTTGTATGGAGTTCACGGTTTAAACGCAAGTACTCGACGTTGAAGCCTGTTAAGTTTGCTTTTTTATCCCAGTGACCAAGGCGAGCATATAAACGATTACTGCTGTTGCCCATGTAGTCGCCGATGATATTGCCTTTGTGTACATAACCATCGTTATAGGACCAGTGAGCATACCACCAGTTACTTGTTCTACCGCCTTCTAAGCGAAGGTTCCAGTCGTCGTGGTTGCCAAGTTTTGGCAAGTATACGCCTGCAGTCCAAGCGATCTTAGATGGACTCGGAATAAAGCCAAGGCCTGTAGCTTGGTCTTCACCATATACCATGCCATATACCTCCATGGATGGTAATGTCCATTTAATATCGTAACCAGCGATGCTATTCCATTTATCTTTGGAACGGCTACCTTCATTTTTACCAGTTAAGAAACGACCATAGTCGGAAAGGCGTAAGTGACGGCCTTCACCGCCCATGATGGATGTTAAGCTCGCACCGACTACAACGCGTTTTGTAGGGGATACTTCAACGCGAGCACCTACAAAGCTTGGATGCTTCACATCGTTACGATCATCAGACAATTTCGCATATACGAAGGTTGGCTTAATGGAACGCAAGAAGCGGAATGTACCGCCCACTTTTACAGGGTTAATAGTCGTTACTTTCACACCTGTTAAAGCATTCATATTGTTGGACAGATTGAGGGATGATTGGTGCATAGGGCCCCACCAAAGCTCATCTTTACCAGCTTGTACCTCTACGGCCCCGATATGTGTTTTCACGTAGCCGTTTACGAGTCGTGCACTGTTGTCGCCAGCAAATAGGTCAGCGCGCGGTGTAATGGCGTATGCTACATGGTTGCCCGCCGTACCACGAATGTGCACTTCACCGCTCACAGTAGTGCCACGATTGTATTTATAACCATTGTTATTGGTATTCAATGGTTGATACGTGCTCGCCGTACGAACCCAACCACCACGATTTTGGTTGTACTCTGGAGAATTCGTAGATGTAACAGATACAGTAGCAGAGTCGACTACTACTTTGGACTCTTGTTTTCCTGTTGCCAAAGTTTGGATATCATCGGCATACTCAGTTTCAAGATTTTGAAGCATAGATTGAACAAATTGTGGTGTATTAGCATCCACTTTACCGTTCGCTTCTTGTACCCATTCAGCCACTTGTAAACGGCTATAAGGCTTGGATGTTGGCAACGTATCGATATAACCTTGAGCATGCAAGGAATCGATCATGTCATAAGTTGTAGAATTTAAATTTACATTTGGTGATACAATTTGTGCACCATAAACTGGAGCGATGGCCATCGCCATAATAGCGCTTGTAACTAATAATTTAATACGTTTCACCCGATAACTCTCCTCAGTGTAATAAAAATTTTACCATTAAAACATACTATCTCTCTCAAAAATAATAGTAATGCTGTAAGAAAGCAACTACTGGCACAAATAAAAGCACATTAACTTTCTTGAGCCAAGTAATCCATGAGCAGTTGATAGCCTTCTTTCATGTTAATTTGAGGCGCCCAGCCCAATGCTTGGAGCTTGTCCGCCGTTAAATAATACTTCACAGTTGGCGCATAACCATAGTTATTTGTTTCTGGAATGTCCATCACTACGGAAATGCGTCCCCCTACGACCTCATCAGCCACGAGTTTTGCAATATCATAAATGCTTCTCGTTTCCTTAGCATTGCATATATTATACGCTTCTCCCGGTGCACCAGCTTTCAGCAATACCAAAATACCCGTTAAGGCATCGGTAAGGTAACAGAAATTCGATAAAGACTCGCCCTTTGTGTGCAAAATGATATCTTTGTTTTGCAACGCGCTTTTAGCGAACTGAATCGACACGCGATTATCCTCACCTGCTACGCCAGGTCCAAAGGTTTGTGCCAAACGAGCAATGGTGACGTTCACACCGTATTCCTTGGCATACGCATAACAGTAACATTCACAGGCGCGCTTGCCTTGCGAATAAGAACTGCGCGTATCTAGATGATTGATATACCCCAAATCATCTTCGGTCATTGTTTGGTAATCCTCGTATTGGATGCCGTATTGCTCCATAGAGGACAAATAGACCATATTCTTACTATTTTGTGCTTTGAAAGCTCCAAGCATTCTACCGTTTGATTGATGGATGTATGCAAGGTTTCTACAGGATTACTGATAAAGAACTTGGACTGCGTTGGTGATGCGGTATGAACAATATAGTCGATAGGCTCCGCAATATCCTTTACGTTTACCTTTGTAATGGTAAAAGTATCTCTCCTAAAGCCTTCAAAAACAGCTTCTGCTTTTTCTATATTGCGCACATGACCGATTACGCGGATATTTGTGTGTAATACATCATTAGCCGTCATAATGGACTTGATGAGCATAGAGCCAATCAAGCCAGTAGCACCAGTAATCAACATAGTGCGACCACTAAAGAACGTAAACAAATCCTTGTTGCTATTGACGGTCCGCATCAACTCGTCTTGTAGTACTCTGTTCATTATCTATCCTCTAAGTAACTATAAACCAATAACATTCATACTATCTTGTACATCTAAATAGGCTTTAAATGTATAGAAGTCGATTGGCGTTGTAATCTTAATGTTCGCAGGCAAGCCCTCTACTAGATATAAGTATGCCCAAAGTGCTGCATCATGGACGCAGAATCGATGAATTCTAATTTCTCTTCATTCGCCTTTAGATGAGCCTTATGAATATCGCCTAAGAAGAAGCACTGCGGCGCCTTAGCAATTACGCATTGTGAGCGATCTAGAATGGTACCTGCCGTATGAGGCTCCTCCCCTTTTACGAAGGTAGTTTCCGTAGACGGTGCTACGGTAATGGCATTACCATGATGAAGCACGCAGGAAATGCATTCTTCAATCATCGTTTCATTGATGATCGGTCTAACCCCATCATGCAAGAGCACTACAGTCTCATCATCGAATAGTCTTCGACATTCTTCCAAACCACGGAAGATAGACTCCTGACCTGTACTACCACCAGGAATGATGGATACAACCTTCGTTAGACCAAACTTAGCCACCAAGGACTCCACTTGAGGAATCCCCGATGCTAAGGATACTACAATAATCTTGTCGATATTAGGGGCATATTGGAAATGCTCCAACGTATGGACAATAATTGGCTTTTGATTGACTAGCAAAAATTGTTTTGGAATACCGGACGAGCTCATGCGTTGTCCCGTACCACCTGCAAAAATGATAGCTACATTCATGGTAATACCCTCCTCTTCTTGATAACTACTAGATAGTGAAATAGTTCTAATCAGTAGATTAAAAAATCAGTAGATTCTACTAGTTAGTTACATTATGAAGTGTATAAGCAAGTGATGCAAATGGTGCAATATCACTTGGAATAATACGGTGAGATTTAGGTACGTAGATCATATCGCCATCTTCAAGAGCGATGTTTTGTTTAATATCTTGTTTCTTGATGAAAGCTTCCATATCTACTTCTCGTACGTATACTGTGTCATCGATAACGCGCACCACTTGGATGTGACGTGGACGAGCCTTTCTAGCTGTGCCTTGTGCGCTGGAAAGTGCAGCAAATACGTTCATGTAATCAGCGCCTAAACGGTAGATACCAGGTTTTGGTACTTCGCCCATTACATAAACTTGGCGACCGCCGTATTCAGATACGTTAACTGTTAAGTCTGGATCATGGACATATCTGGAGAACTTCTGATTGAGCAATGCTGTTGCTTCATTCAATGTAAGACCAGACAATTTAACAATACCAGTATATGGTGTATTGATTCGACCATCTGGACCAATCATGAGGGTAATACCAGACTTGCTTGTCGCATCCCCGCCACCAGTAAAGCCGAGCTCGCCATTGCTATAGCCTAACATGTGAAGGTTGATTTATCATATTTAGATAAACGGTATTCCCCAATATCTGTACGAGCCAAGGAGAATACGCTGTCTTTTGGATCAATGTACTCGCCATTTTCAAGAACCATCGTCAACTTTTGTCCCTTTGTAGGATGTTTTGTTTTGAAAGTAACGACCTCTCTACCTTTAACATGGCTATCTACAACAGATACGTCTTGTACCTCTTGATTATAAGAAGTAGAAACGCCACCCATATACTCAACACCAGCTGCATTTGCCATAGCTACATTACATGCCAAGCAAGCGCCTACCAATGCCATTAATAACTTACGTTTGTTCATGTTTATCTCCTTAGTATTACCTTTTCTTCAATCTTAACTTCACTAAAACTGAATCACTTAGCTGCCTTTCATAGGTGTTAAAGTTAATCACTCGTTGAAGTCCGAAGTAAATAAAAGCGTATACTAACATACTAATAATCAGAATATAAATGGATTTGTTTACATCAATATAAGGAATAATATATAAGCCCGCTGCTGTTACTGCAATAGTAACGAGGGACAAGCGGAAAATTTCTTTCCAAAAATGAATGATGTTCAGCTTCATTGTCCGTTGGTAGTACACATTCATAATGAGGCCATTGCCTAGCACCATAGAAAGACCAGTAGCCGCCGCACCACCGACGATGCCGTATGCATCAATCCAGAAGTATGCAAGCACTACGTTTAAGGTACCAACGAGAACATACACTACAGCGCGCACATGATATACATTGCGAGCCTGCATAATAGCAAGACCTACGTTCTGGATTAAGTCGATGGTAAAAGGCGCGATGATGAGCAAGGTAATGATATATACCAAGTCAAAACCATCACCTACCCAGTAATGAAGGAAGCTATGTCCAAATACGATAAATCCGCTGAGGATTAAGGATAATAAATAAAACTGTAAACGTCCTATCTTGAGGAATAAGCTTTGGAACTCTTCGTCGCTACAACGATTCGTAACCATTGCTGTAATCTTTGGTAATAATGTACCAGAAACGGCGAGAGCAATATTCATATAGTTAATATAAATCTGACTCGCAATGGCGTAAATCGCAACGGATTCAGCGCCCATTTTCATGCCTAGTAAAAGCTGATTACTTTGCCAGAACACTTGGTCCACGATAGCAACCACGAACATACTAAGGGATAGATTGCGCATGGAAAGGATAATTTCATTATCCCAGCCGCGGTACACCAATCGAGTGCCCAATTTATTGTGGCAGTATAGAACTTTCACAATGACCAGCACCACATTGAAGATAGTTTGTACGAGGACAACACTCAACGCCGATGGATAAATCATAATCATACCGATAATCGCAAAGGGTTGTAGTAAGATTTGTAGTAAACTAACGGAACGATGGAATATGAAGCGCTCTTCGGGAAATGATGACCGCATCAAAGACCTTAGATGCGAAGAGCACCAATAGGTTCAGTAAGAGCAATAAGAAAATATTTTGAGCACTACCGATCATCGATGGCTCTAAGGTAGCCCCAAAGATATATGGAATACAGAAATAGAATATGAGACCTACGAGACTAAGGAGTATGCCAATACCTACGTAGAGGATGAGAGACATCGTTAATAGTTTATCGATTTTCTCTTGGTCTTGTAAGGTCTTATATTTTACTAAAAATCGGGTAATCGTTGCAGATAACCCGAAGTCTAGTACGTTGAAATAAGCGATAACAGAGCCGAGCAAGCGGTATAAACCGAACTCAGCAACGCCGATAAAGGACAGTAGAATCGGTACATAGGCTAAGTTGACGATCGTATTGCCTAGCAAGAGTGCATAGGACAACAAGGTGCCAACCTTTCTCTGTTTGGAAAAATTCTGAGACATAGAGTTTCTCCTATTCTACCGATCAAACATCTTGAAGTTAAATTGGTACTCAATATTCATACTCGACGGATATGGGTTACGCCAATTTGAATAGTAATCTTGTGGAATTCCAGACATCATATTTAAGAAGGTGTACATATAAAATAACAATATGATGTAGCCCCATTTAAAGTTGTAGATTTTATCTTTCACTTGCAATAGGAAGTTAGAATTCAAGTATTGGATTGTATAAGGCATGATAAGAATAATAAAATACTCAAAATATTTGTTAAACGCGTAATCGGTAAGGAGAAGGAGAACAAGAAGTGTCCTAAAATCCCTAAGAACCAAAGATTTAACAAGCCTTTATACTGTGGCTTTAGTTCCATAATCGCAATGCGAGCAATGGAGAATAAGCCAAATTGTACAAACATGTACAACCCTGTCATCTTAACGGAGTCTACATCGGAGAGGTAATTTAAATAACGACCATCTACTTGTAGAATCCCAAAGAGAGTGGATAGGAACGCTAGTACAATATTTAACTTAAATACGATAAACGTCAAAATAAATACGATTGCGTACTTGTACCAAGAGAATACTCTAGTAGGCACAAAGTATAGTACGGCAGCTACGACAGCACTATAGTGCATAGATGCAGCAAGGGCTACTACTAATAAATATTTCCATAAACTACGTTCTAAACAGTAACGATAACCCCAGAAAATGAGAACCATGCTGAGGCCTTGACGAATACCGTTTAAGGAGAAGAAATATTGTAAGCAGTAGTATAATGCGACGATTAAAATCTGAATTTCCGTATCTTTTGTGTAATACCTAATACCACTCCATAAGAGCAACATAATTGGCAGCTCATAGGCGATGAACATCACTTGATAAGAGAAGTGGAATTGATGTAAGAAATCAACTAACAACAAAAATGTTGGTTCCGGATAGAGGTCATCGATTTTAACCGTATCAAATAGCACTATATACCAGTCATAGTCCGTGCCAATTTCATATCTAAATAAGCCAAAGAAAGTTAAGACCACCATCACGAGGATGGGCATAAACTTTTTATACTGTGGCGGAAGCAATCGTTCCGCCACAATGGAGGCTAGTATAAATATGGCCAGACCAATCCAAAATGCCATAGGATCACCTAGTCTTTCGTGCCACTCATACGTCTAGTGTATTGAACGTAAATAAATGCACCTGCAATCACTAAGTATAATAAACCGCCCGCAACCATTACATACAGTTTACGTGGCCAAGAATGTTTCAATGGTAATGTAGGCTCGTTGATAACACGCATATCCATACCATCGATATTTTCTTTAATTTTTAATTCTTCCAAGCTCTTAGTTAACAAGTTGTATGTATCGGCAGATACTTTAGCATTACGTTGTAATTCTAAGAACTTAACTGATTTTTGAGATAATTGATTAGATTGTTCTACGTTTTGTTTACCTAATGTATCAAGTTGAGCAAGAGCTGCTTGCGCTGCTTCGATGTTATTCTTAGCAACTACGCGTTTTTGTAACAAGTCCATTTGCACTGGGCTGATTGTTACGTTTTCAGAAGCGATGGATTTCGCTACTGTTTTAGATAATTCGCCTTCTAAGTAAGCGATATTTTCTTTAACTTTTACAACTTCTGGATAATCATCAGTAAATTTGAATTGTAATTTAGCTAATTTTTCGTTTTCGCTGAACAATTCTTTACGGATAGATTGAATTTCAGAGTTGTCTGCCATTTGGGAATCTACTAATTTTTGGTTTTGACTATCGATTTGAGACTCAATAGAACCTAATACAGCATTATTTGTATTGATTTTTACAGTTTCTTCTGCTTTTGCCTTTTCATAACCAGAAGTACGTTCTAACAAGATTTTTTCTTGTTCTGTTGGAGAGAATACGCCATTTTCTTGTTTGTATTTTTCAAGAATCGCTACGTCTGCATCCATTTTTTGTTTAGCTGCTTCGTTTTTCTTTTCCAAGATTTTAACTAATGTAGAATCTTGTGCAGAGCTTACATCAGAAATAGCATTTTTCAAAGATTCTACTACATCTCCAGCAATGCGTTGTGCATTTTCAGGAGAATCTGCAGTAATAGTAAAGGACAAGATCGATGTACCACGAGGGTTATCTACTTGCATGTATTTTTTAACAAAATCATCAGCGTCAAAGTTTTCTTTTTCTGCATCTTCATTGCCTAATTTTTTGATAACAGGATTGATAACCTTGTCACTCTTAAGTACGGACATATAGTCTAGTACAGAATCACCACTGGAAATACCTGCTAGAGTTAATAAAGCAGTGTTATTCGCCAACGCACCAAAGGCTCCAGCTTTTGGTTTTACTTGGATCATTACACTAGATTGATACTGCTTTGGCAGCAAGAATGCTAATAAAAGGAATATTACAAAGATGCCTCCCATTAAAACAAGGAGTAATTTCTTATACTCTTTAATAATATCCTTTATAAGCTGATAGGAAATAACTTTCGGTCCCATACTAATCCTTTCTTTGATAATACTTGAACAATCTAATTGTGCCTATTTTTATATCGGTAATAGACTACTACTGCCCAGTAGAGCTTCATTTGCAGCAAGCGCACTATTAGTTGCTTCTTCTTGCCTAAACTCGGATCTATTACTAAAGGATGTAATGTAGCCAATCGCTTCACACGATCATAATACGACGATGCACTAGAGTCACCTTGCAATGCAGTGTACTTGTTGAGCAAACCGATAACTTGGTGAATGTAAATCGTATTGTAACTATTTGGGCAATACTCCTTTAAAAACGTATATTCTATATCCATCTTAAACACATCATCAGAAAAGGTCTTTTCTGTATATAAGGTGCTCAATGATATTTTTGTATCATAGTGAAAGTATTGATATAGACTTCTTTCTTCTATTTTATAAGATGTAACGAATCTATAATAGGAGAAATTAAAAACTTGGTCCTCTGCAACAGATAAATTCTCATCAAATCGTAAGTGATGCTCGTCGATTATGGCTTTTCGATAGAGCTTTGCTACAGGACCTCGAATCCAATCGATAAGATCGTAGTACTCTTCGGCTAAGACACCTTTTATAGGTGCCTTGTGGATACGCAAATCAGTTTTATAAATCTTGCCAGTTCCATCTACATACACATCTTCGATAGAACCGATGACGAGATCCGCATCACGACTAGACTCAATAAAGGATTCCACATAATCTTGAGAAATCACATCGTCACAATCGACGAAAATAATAAACTCTCCACATGCTTCCTCGAGCCTCTATTGCGAGCCGTGCTAACGCCGCCATTTTCTTTATGGATGACCCGTATTTTTTCGCTCTTTTGTGAAAGCTCATCACATAGCTCCGATGATCCATCAGAGCTACCATCATCAATCAAAAGCAACTCAAAGTTCTTATAACTTTGGTCCAATATAGATTGAACACAAGCGTCTAAGTGAGTCTTTGCGTTATAGACAGGAATGATGATACTAACGAGCGGTTGTTCTATGGTATTCATCATTTGTTTTTCCAATACACATTAAAATTATGATGGCTGACACGACGATCCTCAGGAGGTGGCGTCATGTAGTCGCCAAAGGTATTTTCTAAATACTCGATATATCCTTGCGGTGCGTAGAACTCAGTGTCCTCGAAGGGCAATTTCACATAGCCGTCGATGGACGTTTTTTTCAAGCTTTCAAAATCCCAGTTCCAAACATAGACTGTTAAGCCTACGATTTTAGATTCACTAATGCGATATTTCCTAGCGATAGAGTTTACAAGAGAGAACACCTTTTGTGTATTAAAACCTGCACATAATGTAATAATTGCGTATTTGATGTAGGTTCTAATTTTATTCTTTAACTCAACATTATCCTCTTTAGAATCCGCAAAATGTTTGCTTGGCGTATAGGTAAAAGCAGAGGCATTGCCGATAACACCCAATGCTTTTTGAGTGAATACGTGCAACCGTTCCCGCAACGGACACGCTGGGATACCGTCTACTGGGAAGACATCGATAAAAGCATGGTATTCTCTATATTTCTCTTTCAATGTGTGTTCGTATAGAACTGTTTCCGTATCGCCTACGCGACCAAAGGACATATGCCAATTCGGATTATTCTCCAAGGAGTCCGCATGATAACGAGGGTTAGATCCATTGTATAGTTTGAAGAACCGCTCGTAGTCCTCTCTCGGCATAGCGATATCAATATCATCATCCCAAGGAATGAAACCTTTATGACGGATGGCGCCTAGCAAGGTACCGCCGCATAAAAAGTACTTAATATCGTGCTCCTCGCAGAACTTAGCTACGTCTTTTAAAATATTGAGCTCTACTTCTTTCAGTTCTTCTATGGTTAATTCTTTTACGATTAAATCTTTCATTACATCATTCCATTTTCTTTAAGATATTGATTGTATAAAGAAATAAACTGACTATTTTCCTTAGAATCATTAGACATTGGCGTAATCATGATGGTGTTGTGGAACAAGCAGTAATGTGTAGGCAATTTATCTGCTGCCTCTGTAAACACGTTAAGTAGTGCCACTCTAATATCTACCAAAGAAGTATCTATCTCTTTTAAAGCATCCATAATGGATACGACGGATCCGCCAGTATCTACGGAATCGTCAACAATTAAGATTCTTTGTGCTTTACGCACTTGTTCAACAACAGCGTCATTAGGGAAGGAGATTTGGCGTTCTTTAATTTTGTTATGAACACCAGAGTTGACCTCCATTTTGCGAAGCATAAGCTTCACGGATTTAGGCAATATCTTTAATAGCGGTGCTACGGCAGTCTTTAAACCACTCGCTTGGCGCTCTGCGTAAACAGGTACGATAGGCACCTCAAGTCGATCACCTAAATGTTTACCGATTAAGTAACCACCTTTAGCGATAAAGATGATTAAATCCGGCTCATACGTTTCTTTAACAAGATCAGCTAGTTCATAGCTTCTTTTTTGTAAGTCGTTTAACGACAATTCGATACAATCCATAAAAATCTCCTCGTTGGATAAACGATAATATCCGGTCTAGAATGGTGAATTTATGGGCTATTGGAATGCATGGTGAACTAGTGAAAGTAGCGCTTTCTATGGCAGCAATAAAGGTTTCTGGCGTTTCTGGAGCTATATCAGTTTCCATATAGTCCTTGCCAATTTCAATCCACGTGTGGATATCTCCACCGATAACCTTGCGCAAATTATATTTTTCCGCTATTTCATTTTGTTTTATATCATAGTCAGTACTAATATTCCGACCATTGTGAACCTCGATACAGTCAATTTGAGACTGTAACTTTTCAATGTATGGTTCTTTCAAAACGGTTTTATATCGCTTCTCATCATAAGGGTGTGGAACGTAGACAATACCACCTTGTCGCTTGATTTCAGCCACCGTTTCCTCCGGTGACATACCGCTATTTATAGGTTCATTAATATACAAACCTATAATTTCCCCAGCCGTAGTCATAACCTCTTCACCTAAGATGACATGAAGCTTATTTCCTTTTCGTTCACAATACTCTTTAAAGGCCAATGCCCCTTTTAAATTGTTATGTTCTGTAATGGTAATATGCGTAATTCCTTTGTTGAGGCAAAGCATATGAAGTAACCAAAACGGCAACATACTATCATGTGAATATTTAGTGTGAGCATGACAAACTAATTTCATAGAATTCAAGCTCCTTTTACTTAATTATGTTAGCTATAAAATCAGCTACAATCGGACAAGCTTGTCCTTTCAAATGTGCCTAACCGCTCTTGATGAGCATGTAGTCGTTCTAAGTATGTTTCTTTATCGTACTCTTTGATGAGCTGTCCTAGTGCTTCATTAGTCAACGCAAATGGATATGGCCATTCTTCTAAAGGTGTACAGTAATTCGTAACAGCCTCATACTCCACCTTATCAGGCGTATAGAGGAAACAAGGTCGTTCTAACAGACCAAAGTCCCATACAGAGCTAGAGTAGTCCGTAATGAGCACATCTGCTACGAGCAATACCTCTTGCATATCGTCGTGACTAGATACATTGATCACGTAATCAGGGATATTACTGTCGTTTTCTAAATAGTAATGGCCGCGATACAAGATTTTCCACTGACCCCCAAACTTTGCTTCCAAGTTCTGTTTCAACGCAGGGAAATCGATGTCGTACGTACTGCTGCCTTGGAACTCTCGGTACGTAGGCGCATACAATACATAGTTGTAGTTTGGATCTAGTTTCATGTTTGAAAGTATCTCCAAACGCTTAGCATCCATAGTAGCACTATCTACGAAGAACATATCATCACGGGGCAAGCCAGAGTCGATAAATTGTTCTTCTTTTGCATCAAAGGCTTGCGCAGCATAGTACGTAAAGAGCTTACAAGAGGATAGGAAGTAATTAAATTTATGTGTCATATGGTAACGCACGCGCCCCATCCAGTTCCAATCTAACAACATGCCCCATTTCTTATAGGCACCGCCCCCATGCCAGGTATTGATATACACTTGATTACCAGTAGTCGGCAAAAAGGCTTCTAACAGGTCATTGAAAACGATGACCTTAGAGGACAAATAATAGTAAAAGTACTGTAGTGATCCTTGTTTTACAGTGATAATGCCTTGTCGGCGTAACTCATCATAAGGCTCAGGATTGTTGAAAGACCATACGATTTCGTACGTATCATCGTTCTTCATGTACTCACTAATATATTTAGGGCTACAAGTGTAGCCTCGACCTTCGTAAGCTCTAAAGAGAATGCGGTTCTTCTTTACAGGAATAAAGAAGGCAATCCCTCGAAAGACAATTCTCGCCGCTACTTGGGTGCATAAGCCACCAAAGTTAATGGCTAGATAGACTGCTTTTACCTTGCGAAGTTTATTCTTTAGCTCTCGTAGATTCATGGTTGTACTACTTATCTAGTTCCAATAAATGTTCTACAAACAGTTTCATATATTTAACATCCCCAGTAGTTACGCGGATATAGCCTTTAAGGATGTCGTAACCAGATGTTTTGATAGAAATCTTTTTCTCTGTAAGCAAGCGTTCAGCCACTGTTTCAGCGTCTGTTTTAGCCTTAATTGTGACGTAGTTACCACCTTGGAATACGTATTCGTAGCCTGCCTTATCTAGTTCAGCCATGAGGTACTCACGACCTTCTAGCTCGATAGCGATAAGCTTTTGAGTAAGCTCTTTATTGTTGATAAGCTCGTTAGCAAACAATAAGGCAATAGAGTTTGTATCAAAAGTTGGTCTCGCATTGTTAATCATCTTTACGATTTTAGCGGAAGATACGGCATAGCCGATACGACACGCTGCAATGGAGAATAATTTAGAGAACGTACGCGTTACGATGATATGATCGTATTCTTTCAACAATGGCATCTGTGTGCCTTCGTAGAAGTAATGATATGCTTCATCAATGATTAAGAGAGAACCAGTAGCCTTTGTTTTTTCTGCTACGAGGCGGAACTCTTCATCAGTGTAAGGACGACCTACAGGATTGTTAGGATTCAACATGGACACGATGCTTGTGTTTTCATCGATACACTCAAGTAAGCGATTCACGTCGATATCAAAATCCTTTGTTACATCAACCTTTTTATGATTTAAACCGTACATATTCGCATATACCCCGTACATTTCAAAGGTTGGGAATACGCTAACAAAGTTAGAGCCTGGTTTGCCAAAAGCTTCAAAGATATATTTCAAAGCCATTTCAGAACCATCTGTAATAGCGATATTATCTACGGATACACCGTGGAATGTAGCCAAAGAATTGATGAGAGGATCTTTGTCTGGATATGTAGAAAAGAACTCTGGTGTCAATTTACTTTTAACGGATTCAACCACCTCTAGTGGTAAGCCACCAGGGTTTTCATTCATATCTAAGCGCAAAATACCTTCGCGGTTACCACCTGGGTATTTGCGTTCCAATTGTTCAATTAATGGATTAATGTACATAGTGCCATCTCCTGCTATCTATAAATAATCTTATTTCTTATGTTAAAAAATAATGGTATTTCAAGGTTACGCTGTAACCACATAGTTATGTTAGAACATAACCGTATTGGCTGCTTAGAATGTAACTTTATTGGCTACGTTAAATTGATTAATCATCTTCGTAATCGCTCTAATTTCCTCAATTGTTAAAAGGATAGAATTTTTCTTATTCAAGATGCACTGAATAAACTCAGAGATTTCATAACGCAAGCCTTCACCATCGAATTTGTAGAAATACTTGCGGTTCATGTTAAGATCTTCAAAACGAACTTCAAAGTATTCTGTTTCCACCATGGCGCAGGAACGTAGATATAGCCTTTATCACCGGAAATAATCATGTCCCCTTCGCTCTTGCCGCTGATGGCTACATTAGATGTAGCTACTGCATTTTCATAAGAAACTAGAATCTTAGTGAACATATCAAGACCCTTATCGTCATTGCGACTGAAGAATTGAATGTCTTTATAATCTAAGCCTAAGAACTTAACAAAAGCTAAAAATGGATAGGATGCTAATGCGTTAACGCTACCACCGTCGACTAGGCGAATTTGTTCGGCCAGTTGTTTGCCCAAGATTTGCGTAAAGTTGGCATCAACGCTCAAAATATTGCCGATAATGCCGCTTTTAGCCAAGGCAATCAATTTACCAAAGGCTGGCGTATAGGCCGTTTTCAAGCCTTCCATAAAGATACATCCATTAGCATCTGCCAAGTCTGTAATCTCTTGAAGTTGCTCATCTGTTACGAGAATTGGGAACTCTACTAAAACGTGCTTTTTATGTTTCAAAGCATTCATAATTGCTTGGAATTGATACTTTGGTTCCACTACGATGTATACCGCATCAATAGCATTGTAGAACGCTTCTTGATCAGAGTAGATCTTGAGCTCATAGTCCTCTACGAGTTTGTCTAAATAATCAGGTTTATTCTCCACATAAACAGCGCCTGTATCCATACCAGATACGTATTTAGCCTCATCTAAAAAGCGCGCCGTTACTTGTTCCACACCGTGACAGCCTAATTTTATGGTATTTGTATTTCTAATTTCTGTACTAGAAATACCTTTCGTTCTATCTAGGTAAATTACTTCACAGTATTCATTGAGATAGTCGAAATGGCCCTTCCAGTCAGAACCTACTGTAAAGATATCAACGTCGTATTTCTTGATATCATCGATTTTTTTGACCGAAGTATTCTTCGATAATAATTTCGTCAGCAAAGCCTGTTTCTTCAACATGCTTGATGCGAGTCATCAAGGAGTCACGAACATTTAACTTGCCTCTATTTTTATCAAAGTCACCTGAGGTAACCCCAACAATCAAGTAATCTCCTAATGCTTTTGCATTTTTTAAGAGATTATAGTGGCCTTCATGAAATAAATCATAAGTACCGTATGTAATAACCTTTTTCATGTTTGCACCTATATATTAATACGCACCTTTACCCTTAAGAACTGCTAACACAGTTTTCACTAGATACACAATATCAATCCATACGGACCAATTGTGTACATACCAAGAGTCCATAAGAACTCGTTCTTCATACGTCGTATCACTACGACCACTTACTTGCCATACCCCTGTAATCCCTGGTGGTACAAGGTAGAAATCGTTAATATATTCGCCATATTTTTCAACTTCTGCACGCACGATAGGTCTTGGACCTACAAGGCTCATATCGCCAATCAACACATTCCACAATTGTGGCAATTCATCAAGACTTGTTTTACGAAGGAATTTACCGATTTTTGTAACACGAGGATCATCTTTTAATTTGAAATCACGTTCCCATTCTTCACGGGCTTCAGGATTTTCTTTCAAATAAATTTCCAAAGCCTCTTGTGCATTAGGCACCATGGAACGGAATTTGTAACAAGGGAATTCCTTGCCCCCTTGACCTACACGTTTATGACCAAATACGATAGGACCTGGAGAGTCTAAGTAAATTAAGATGGCTACGATAGCTATTACAGGTAAAATCAAAATGCCACCAATCACTGTAGCTGTAATATCAAAGATTCGTTTAAAGAGACGATTGCGTCGTTGAGCGAGGTTATTTTTTACCTCTAAAATCAAGGTTTGTTCATTCATCAAGCCCCGTGCTTGAATATTCGCTGCAGGAATACCGAATAACTCAGGAACGAAGGTTACCTTTTCAACGAGAATTTGCAGTTTATTAATCAAAGTGACTAATTTGTGAGATTCCAAGCCTGGCGCACAGACGAGAACATTTGGAATATTATATTTCTTAATTACTGCTTCAGCATCGTTGAATTTGCCAAGGCATTCGTATTTGTTAGCTAATACAGAGGATTTAGGATGATCATCTACAAAACCTACAATTTTGTACATCGCAAGCGGCATATTGCTGAAATGAACGTCCACGAGCTCTGCTGTTTTGCCAGCCCCTACAAGTAATACAGGAATAGCTAAAATGTTCAATTTAATAAGTGTACGAGCTAAGATATAACGGAATACAATGATGTAAAGTAATATAAACCCATAAGATAAAATCACGAACAAGCGGGATACATTATTTATAATATGACCTGCGTACATTAAAACGATAGACAATACGATACCAATAGTAATACTGCGGAAGATGATTTTTACCTTTTCCCAGTAGGATGTATCGATTTTATAACCGTGGTTCAAGAAGAGAACTGTTATAAAAAGAAGAGGTGTTATAATATAGGCATACCAATAATCGATATGCAATACCATGTCACTTTCACTAAATGGTAAAAGCAACCTCAAATTATAAGCGGATACAATGCCGCAAATAACAGAAATATAATCGACAATTACCATTAAGGTCTTAACGATGACATTAGAATTAACGTATGTATTTTTCATATATACTCCCTCATAACTACTAAACTAGTTATTTTAATTAATCTAACTTCCCATTTTTAATACATCAAATATGTATCATATAAATACACTAATCATACGAATACACTACAAGAGGTTATAATTAATGAAAAAAACGATTAGCACAGTAATCATTCTCTTGATTATTGCTTTTATTTGGAGTAATTCATATCAAGCAAAGACTGACTCCGTTCAGCTCAGCATGTTCTTTACTACAAATATACAACCCCTATTAATCAAACTTGGATTACATCCAAATGTAACTATTCTAGATACCTATGTGCGTAAACTGGCTCACCTTACAGAGTTTATGGCTCTCGGTGCAGTTATTTACTATACATTCAAACAAATTTTTACAACCCATATAGCCAAAAAAAGTATCCTACTGGCAATCTGCATCGCTTCATTAGATGAAGTCATTCAAATTTACACACCAGGTAGGACAGCAACAATTGGCGATGTTCTGCTTGATACAACAGGCTCTATGATTGGTATTCTGATCATGAAAGGCCTTCTCAAACTATTTCACTAAGCTGCTTATCCTAGAACTAATCTCCCCATTCTAAAATAAAACGCTCATTTATTTCTCAAATCTAAACTCTCTTATATTAGTTATCTTCGATGTATAATAACTTTCTCATTATTTATACTTATAAAAAAAGGTCATTTTCTCAACACAACATCAAGAAAACAACCTTCCTTCTTTATATAATGATACTAAACTCTCTTAATTTCATTATATTAATTTTTACCATATTCTCATGTAGTTTTTCATATAAACTATTTATAAAATGTTACATTTTTTACTCATAAAACAGCTTATATATTGGCACCTCTAATAATACAGCTCAACACTCTAAATCCTGTATTATTAATGCTCTAACCAACCACGGAATTTATGAGATGTACCGTCGTTGGAATCTAAATTCTCTAAGTATACATAAGAGTTTTCCATGTCTACTTTAATACCTAACGATTTCTTCTTAGATTTTGCCATATTAATAGCAAGACCTAATACGTTTACAGTCTTAAAGAAATATTCTGTAGCAGTTAACTCTTCTAAATCATGATTTGCATCTGCGATCATACGTAATTTATAGTATTTAGAATCACCATACATTTTAAAAGTAAAGATGGCTTGTTTAGATGCTGCATCAAAATCGATTTTATATTTTTCAATAGCCCCTTCTAATGTAGTAAGAGTGCTATTAGTAGTAGTGTCTACCACTAGATTCATGATCAAATCCATTGGATTGTTCATCATCATAAATGTAGTACTCATATCTTCTCCCTCAATATTTATCAAATCCGAATTATACTAACCCCCAAATATTAGTATTTGATATTTAATAATTTCGATATTGATAGTATACATGATAATTCTAAAATTTCTACAGAAAAGTTATAAAACTTTCATGAATTCTTCATTTTTTAATTAAATGTAATTATTTTTATTTAACTTATCTATTTCTTAGATTAATAAATGAAGAAACTTTATATATCGAAAAAAAAGCTAGTGTTCAAAAATAATATATTTTGAACACTAGCTTTTAGTTTAATTTAGGCTTATAGGACAAAAAGTGTGTAAAAACCCTTATAACACTAGATATTTACTAGTGTTATAAGGGTTTAATCTTTTTTTGGAGAAGTTTGAGGGTGGACAAAAAGTGTGGGTGAAAACATCAATCACCCCTTGTAATTACTGACTAAAATGAGGTTATATCTTCCTATATATAAACAAATATGGAGGAAGAGTTTATGCGACAAATAAAATGTCCTGATTGTAATGAAACATGTATTAAACACGGTGTTTTAAAATCTGGTTCTCAGCGTTGGTTTTGCAAACATTGTAAGGTGGCATTTACCGTTAAAATTAATAATTTAAGTAAAGAGTTAAGCCTATTCTTGAATTGGTTATTCAGTACCAATATTCAAGCTGATATGCCTGGTAAAGGTCGTACATTCAGGCGTAAAACCGCTAAATTTTTGGTCCATATGGCCATTGCCACCAAAAAGTGGAAGAAGTACATGATGTGGTATATCTTGATGGAATTTACTTAGCCAGGAATTTATGTGTGTTGATTTGTTGCAATGATACTCATGTTCTAGGATGGTATGTCTGTCGTTATGAGCATGCTAGAGCTTGGCAGTGTTTAATGGAACGGATTGCCGAACCTAAAGTCGTTGTGTCTGATGGTGCTAATGGTTTGCCTAAAGCATTACGTAAAGTTTGGCCTCATAGCAGTCACCAAAGATGCCTGTTTCACATTTTTTGTCAGGTTAGACGATATACGACAAGTAGACCTAAAACGTTAGCTGGGAAGGACCTTTATAGTCTTGCCAAAGCTTTATTTAATGTGAAAACAATGGATCAAGCCTTTATATGGATTAATGAGCTTTCAGCGTGGCGAATGACATATTCTGATTTTTTACGAGAAATGACGATTGATGAATTCGGAAACAAACGCTCTACACATGAGCGTTTGCTTAAGGCTGAATCATCATTATGGCGTCTGATTAGGCAACAAACTTTATTTACTTTTTTGGAATGTTTTGATATTACAATACCTACAACAAATAATCGTATTGAAGGTGGAGTAAATGCTCAACTAAGAAGTATGTTACGGGCTCATAGGGGTCTTTCACTTGAAAGAAGACTAAAAGCGGTCTATTGGTGGTGCTATATGCACTCACCAAGACCGCTTTCTATTTCAGATATATTAAATTGTATGCCTACAGATGAATCGATTGCTGCTATCTACAAACGGTTATCTGATTATTGCCAAATAGATCGTTCAATCCCTCAATGGGGTGATGCTCCTGTTTGGAATGAGCTACATATGTCTACAGATTTTCCAACTTATTGGGATTAGTCACACACACTTTTTGTCCTATAACCCTTAATTTAATTCTTAACCACCCTTTCATCGAATAGGATGCTTATACTTTTATCTTAAAATATTAGTCAATAATTATTTTAAGTATGGCTTTAAATTTTCATGAACTTGTACCATATATTGATCAAGTAATTCATAGCGTTTTCTGTATTGGCTACGTTTTTGTGATTTGATTTCTTCAATTGGCTTGCGATATTCTTCCAGTGGAATTTTGTAAAATCTAGGATCTTGTGAAAGTTCGCCACCACTTTCTTGCCATAAAGAATCGAGTTCCGCCACTTTAGCACGATGAATACGTATTAAATGTGTATTTGCATAAAAACCTTCATCAGATACAGCATAGATTGTTTCTACACCGCATTCTTTAGCAATCAATCTAAGTAAATACATGATAAAGTTTTTTGGTCGATAACCAAACATCTTTTTGGTAGCTATTTTTGCATTATCTAAACCATCCTTATAGCCTTGAATCGTACCAATCCACATGGCTTTTTCCCCATTAAAACCTTTACCAAATCGGAAATTAGCATGATATACACCTTTTGATTCTAATGTTAGTAATAATGTTAACAAGCCTTCTTTACGTTGCCCTGGGCCATAATAGAGTTGAGCTTTCATATTCAATTCTTCTGATTCCCAAACGATAAAACCGCGCTTAATACGGCTTACATCATCCCAGATGTTAGTTTCGTCAACAGAATACATGGATTGAATGGCTTCATCAGTAAATACATTTTGTATATAATCAAAATGATTGATAATGGCATCTAAACGCTCATCTGCAGTAGATTCTTTAAAGAAAAAGATCCGCGTCATCAACTCATATAAACCAATTTGACGGTGTAGTAATTCTGGATCTGGTTTATAATTAGCAAAATAGTTTTCTAATCGTTTCATATGTTGGCGGCGACCTAAGGAGCGAGCCGTGTGCAATACAACTCGTCTCGTTTCTCTCCAACTGCGCTTACCATATATTTTTCGGCCTTTTGCCCATTGATTTTGTATATATTGAAACACCTTTATCACCTCAAATAACGAATCTCTTAACTAAATCCCCTATCTATACAATATTCATTAAAAGATGATTAACATATGTTAATCATCTTTTTTTGAAAATAGCTTTTCTTCATGGTTAATTAACCAAGTTGTTAATAAACTCCAATCTCGTGCTTCTTTAGCATGATTATCTATAGGTCTTATCTGAGTTACTGGTTCAGCTGATGGTTGATTACTTTCACCATAATCAGATCGAATATCCCCCATAAGTGAATCTGTAATCCATTGATAGGGAGTCACCAAAGTTTCTGGTTGGTCATCAAACAAAGATGGCGTAATCGAGTAATACTCAAACCCTTTTGGTGCTATCGCCTCAATAATAGTTGGCATTAAACTCATATGAGTCCCTTTTTGAGTAGTAATCATATTACTATCTAAATCAGGATGTTGTAATAACGCAACAGTGCAGAACGTGTCGCGTAATGTATAGTCACGATGAATGAGAGACGTATTATTCAACGATCCAAATAAATTTGAATGGTCACCAGTAATAATAAATAAACTATCTGGATAAGCCTTTTTCATAGAATCGACAAATGAAAAGAGAGCCTTATCACTATACCGATATGTAGCCAGTTCCTTGTTCCGAGTCTTGTTAGAACGTAAATCCTCACCTACATGAGGCATAACTTTTTTAGGATCATAATCGAGTAAAGAATCCTCTATCTTGTATGGACTATGGTTTGATGTCGTATAGATAAAATGGAAGGTTGGTGTATCAAGAGCTTTAATTTGTTGCTCCATATTTTCTAAGAATACATGGTCATAAACTCCAACCCATGTCTTTGGTGCATCAGGACCACAGAAGATAGATGCACTTTCTACTCGGTCAAAACCTTGAGCCTTACCAAAATGATTAAAATTACCATATGACGCATTGCCGCCATACCAATATATGGTTTGATACCCCAGCTGCTTCATTTGATAGGCAAACGATGTAGGAAAGGCTCCATTCCAAATTGATCTCGTTCATTGAGTTCTAAACCGGCATCATAGATACCACTCATAAGACTAACAATAGATGGTCTTGAAACATTACCAGCAGGTAAAAAATTTGGAATTTGTACAGTATTCGGCTGGCTTTTAAAATCCCAAAGCCCTGGACAAATATTGAGCAGCTTATGTGTTTCGTCTAAGGACCACTGAGGAATACTTTCACCAACAATAAAGAAAATATGTTTAGGTTTCTTAATCTTTGACCCTTTAGCCATTTTTTTGAAAGCATATAGAGGGTTATCGAGTTGTTGCCACGTGTTTTTATATTCACTGGGAACAATACGGTGTATGGCATCATTAACATCCTCTTCGGAAACAGTGTATTCAGAGCGTAAAGGGTGTTTGTAAACGGTTTCCAATGCACATAGATCTGGTACTGTAGCACGAGCAAAGAAGATATCTTCTTTAACCACTGTAGGAATTGTATCCCATTCAGGTTTATTATCGTGAGATAAGGTACCACCATAGCGGAACCAATAAAAACCTACTACAGATAGAGCCACTAATAATATATTCCACCCAACTATCATCCACGTATCTGTCAAATAAGACTCTGGATATGGAATGGACGGCAAGGATAAGAATAGTGTTCCCATATACCAAGATGCAATAGCAATAGGAATAAAACCTAATAATACAAGTGCGCCTCGATCTTGATTAAAGAATATATCTATCAAATTGCGTTTCTCTGCATGATTACCATAGTGAACCATATAGTTATAAGTATCATGGAAATGCTTATAAAATATCATCTTACCTGCAAAGGCTGCGTATAGTATGCAGGAATAAATAGTTAATCCCACTAATCGTACAACATCTTCTATTTGATGAGACCCTTCAAATAGTAATGCAGGGAGCGTTACCAATACTAAGGGTAGTAAAAATACGTAGGCATCAAAATCCATCCCCCACCAAAAACCATATCGTAATGAACCTATAGCGGCCTGCCATCTTCCATTCCAAGAGGAGTATGGGTTATAGACTATCATAAAGATAATTCTAAATATGGTTGCTAATATAGGTGCCCAAATCATTAATTTTATATTTTGTTGTAAGGATAAATAAAATTGTTCACTCATTATATAGCCTAAATTTACAGGGGGACTTGCTTTTATATTAATTATAGAAAAAGATATGCTTATAATTTTCCATTAGATTTAATCAAATAATACAGTTTTACATACTTAGTAACAGTATACATGTAGTGGTATAAAGATAAAATAAAACCAAATTTACCGTCTAAAAAACCTCTTTGTAAAATATAGATTTTAAAGAAGGCCCATTGAGGTCTCAAAATGATGTCTAGCAAAAATGAACAGGATTTACCTTGCTCATAATAATTTGCCGCAGCAGCTGACGTATATTTGTTAACTTTATTAAGATACTGTGTCCAGTTATCATAAGTATAATGATATAACTTTCCTTTTAATTTATCTTTCGGGAAAGGACTAATAAATGCTTCATGGACAAAGCCTTCTACGGTAGCTCCTTCTTTTGGCATTAACCGTAATACCTTATCTGGGCGCATGGTTCCATGACTAGCCTTATTATGACGGAATAAACTATGACGAGATAACCAATATGCCTTTTGCTCTCCACTATTTACAGCTTTTAGTATTTCTTCATTTAATTCTGGAGAAACTCGTTCATCTGCATCAATAAATAAGATCCAATCACAGGATGCTTGACTAATGCCAAAGCGTCGCTGCTGAGACCAGTCATTATTTAATGGATGAGGTATAACTACAGCACCTAATGACTCTGCTAGTTCTACAGTTCTATCCGTACTACCATCATCAATCACTAGAATTTCATTAGCACATTGAATGCTCTTAATACAATCTACAATATGTTGTTCTTCATTTCTAGCTAATATGATAGCCGTAATTGTTGCCATAATACACCTTTATATTTTATATAAATCAAACGAATGATGCGGCTCTTGTTCTTCAATGGATGGCAATTGCATATAATCACCATACATGTGTTTTAAATATGAATCATATTGTTCAAAAACCTTGAACTGATGTCCTTCAAATTCTACATCAATTAAATGATTAAACAAATCTGATTCCATCAATTCTTTTTCAATGGAATCACCTTCAAAATTCATAGCATATTTAGAGGAATCAAAATCATAACGGTTAAATATTTCATTAGATTTATTCAGAGCCCATTTTGCAAAAGGCTTAAAGAACCAAGTAAATTTCTTGCGTTTCCCTCTAATTCTATATATAGATGAGATATACATATGTAAGAAACGGCTACACAAAAATATATCTTTCTTCATTTTTTTTATTTCTGCTACATTATCAGGCATACCATTAACGGCAAAAATATCGACAAAAGCACCATATTCCAAAATATATTTATGAGGAAACTCTTTTAGATACGTCTTTTTTTATTAAAGATCTTTTGCCATTCTTGTTACATAAAAGCTATCTAAATCATTAGAGTCCATTATCCCAAACTCATCAGAATTCATATTTTTAATGATGTTCTGTAATTTCTCATAATCTGGTCGTGGCATCAGAATATCAATATCATCATCCCAAGGAATAAAGCCTTTATGTCTAATAGCCCCAATTAATGTACCATAGGCTAATGAATATCTAAGATTATGTTCTCTACAAATTTTTATCAATAAAAACTAGAACAGGTAACATTAAGTTTTTGTGTATCCCTAATATTTTTCTACTAACTCCATTATACTCCCCTATTAATATAATGACCTATGACTAATATATTATCCTAGTGAATCCTTTACATTATTTGCTAAAAAAATCTTTATCGTAATA
>BNJS01002762.1_pt1 | contig 74306 bp, 112 predicted proteins | sample 8540461 | NCBI WGS metagenome assembly BNJS01 (sample SAMD00202454, study PRJDB9452) | human saliva metagenome | isolation source: human saliva | place: Japan
GATTTCAGACGACCCCAAAACTCAAGTTCGTCTGAAATCACCTGCCAACTTAACTCGTTTGTCAGCGGCAAACCGCCTCAAAGAATACAACGGCATCGAATAGATCGGCGACGCATTGGGCAACCTGATCTACCGCCAGCCGCCCAACGGCGAGGAACCACATTTCCAAATACGATTTAGAAAACCAGCTCGTCCGCGCCGAAATCGCGCCAGCCGGCAATACCGAGATTTGGGAATATGCCTATGACCCGTTCGGGCGAAGACTGAGTAAGGAAAGAAAAGACAAACCTCGCCTGGACGAGTACTCGATCCGGAAAACGCACCCACTCGTCTGGGACGGAACGCGATTACTTCAGGAGTACACCTACAAAGGCTGCTACACCCCGTATATCTATACCGACCAAGACAGCTACGAACGCTGGTTATGCAAGTCTTTGACAACGCCAAAGACGGCAAACAATACATCGCCTATTTCCACAACGACCAAATCGGCATCCCGCGCGAGATGACCGACATCCACGGCAACCTCTTATGGTACGGCGAATACACCGCCTGGGGGTCGTCTGAAAAAGGACGAGCGGGTTTACAAGAATGCGCACCAGCCGTTTAGATTGCAAAACCAATACTTTGATGAAGAGACCGGACTGCATTACAACCTGATGCGGTATTACGAGCCTGAAGCCGGACGATTTAGAATCAGGACCCGATTGGCTTGGGGTGAGGAATCTTATACTTTTAGTAATAATGCTTTTAGTGTGGATTGATCCATAGGGACTTGCAGGGAAGCAGTATTAAGTCCTCCTAAAAATGTAACTTTATCAGCTTCTAAAGTTAAACCAATTGGTAGAGCGGGGCTTCTTGATATTGTTTTATCACTATCAGGAGATACTCCTAATAAAGAACCGTTTTATTATGCTACTTACACTAGAACACATCCTGTTACAGGACAAGTTTATTGGGGAAGAACTAGTGGTTTTGGAGATCCCACTATTTAGCACACAGAAGAGGGTTATCACATTTAAAATGTGGAAGGGTTCTCACCCGCCCGTGTTGGATAAATATTCCAATTAGTTCACAAGTTATCTGTGCAGGGAGCAACAGTTGATTGATTTTCATGGAGGTGCTAAAAGTGTTGAGGTACTGCTAGAAATAAAATTAATGGGGGTTTCTGATTGGAACCCGAATGGACCATATTATAACTGGGCTTCTACAGCAGAATTCGGAGCCTGCCTCGATAATTCTGCGAGAGAATGAGACCATGGTAGTAAAGATTACTAAAACAAAGCATCTATAATCTAATTAAAACTTACAGCTTTATAATCAATAGATTAAGGATATTTATCCTGTTGAACTTAAAACCATTAAAAATATAGCTTCTGACTTTAGTGTTTCTAAATATGAACAAATTATTGAAGATGGAAATACTCCATTGTATAAGTTACAAAAATGGATTACTACAGGGCTGTGTGAAATACCATTGATACTTAAGAACTTATTGACGAAAAAGGAATTTGAGGTGGCTTTGCCATATATAGTGAAGAAATAAGTAATAATGGAACAAAAGAAATAGTTGAAAATTTTTATAAAAATTTTTACGTATCATCAAGAAAACAGAATTAGAATGAAGAAGATTTTTGGATAGCACAGTTAATGCTTGACTCTATCATCTAAGAATTTAATGAATAAATCTGATATACAAAAATTGATATATTTAATAGATGACTTCAGTAGCAACTGTAGCCTGTATGAGACTTCAAATTTTTACGCAGCGAGTGTTAGCAAGTCGTAGCCCGCATGAAGCCCTCTAACTCAATCGTAATGTGTGGGTGCGGTATGCACATCAGTAGCCTGTTTTCAGACGACCCCACAATCTTCTTTGAGGTCGTCTGAACCATTTGTTCTTTAACAATCTTCGTTACTGTTCGATAGAGGTCGTCTGAAAACCAACTTTCAGACGGCCTTTATTGTACTGTACTTAAACCGCTGCTACGCTTACGACAAAGCAGGTAACCTGATTCAAAAATACTGACAAAGAAGTGGTACGCTCCATTACGTCTACGACAAAATCGATGCGTTCAGAAAGTCCAAAACAGCCAAGACGGCTACAGGAAAAATTTGCCTTATCAAAAATATGTTGTAAAAATATCAATCATGCGAAATATACCAGATGACACAAAAAGTTATTCGAAAAGGAATTTCTTGAGGCAGCAAACAAAGCAGTGCACCTTGTTCAAGATGTAAAACCAAGTGTTGACGGTGCTGGTGGTGTATAGGATTAATGAAAAGGATGAGCTATGAATATAGAATTGCATATTGAAAGCATAACTTTTAGATCAAATGGATTCACAAAAAGAAATGTAAATTTGCAGCTTGTGCTGTAATGCACTGATCATTGAGAAAAATAAAAGAGAATATGACGAGTAACTAATTCAAAATGTGAACTACCAACTCTGTGATGCTATCATTAAAGCTGGTTGGTATGATTTCTCCCAAATAAATATTGAATCTCTCAAAAGAGCTATAGAAGATATAAATTGGGATGATGATCCATTAAATGATATGGTAGAAAACACAGGAACTATAGAATTATTAGCTTTGATTCGTAAATATGTTATTAGGTATACAACAAAATCATCTGATAGTTATTACTTTGCTGTGCCACGGAAAAACGTAATTAACTGAAAGATGTTTAGCGAATTTCCCATACTCTGAAGATGGCAAAATAGAGGAGGAAAATTTAAAACGTAATATGAAAATTCAATTGTTACTAGATGACGAGAAATATATAATTACTCTACAGGATATTAAGAAATATAGATAAATAGATGCAAGCTTAAATAGCCTAAAACCTGTTTAGTAAGTCGCAGCCCAGACAAAACTTTCAGTTCTGACATAGGGTATGTGCAGTACACACTCACGGTTTTTCTGTTTGCCAGACGACCTCAATTACCTCTTTGAGGTCGTCTGAAATATTTGTTCTTTAACAACTCACTAGTGGTTAACATAGAGCAGAGGTCGTCTGAAAACCGACTTCAGATGACCCCCATCAAATTGCCATCAGCATCACCGACCCCGCCGGTTACACCACACGCTACGGCCATAACGCCCAATGGCTGCCCGAAACCATTACCGACGCCTTAGGCAAAACCCGACGCCTACACTACGACACCCTCGACCAACCCGTCAGTTTTACTCGACTGTACCGGGCGAAATCACCCGTTTCGGTTACACCGAATACGGCGATCCGAAACCGTTACCGATGCGCGGCCATACCACCCGCCACCACTACGACGCAGCGGGCAACCCCGTCCGGTACCGACTACCCCTGACGGCAGTCACGAAACCTTCGAATACGACCGCTCGAACCGTCTGACCGCCCACATCGACGGACTCGGTGCCAAAACCGCTTACGAACTTGCAGTGGACGGACCGCCGTCAAACACGTACCAACGCGCTGGCCACACCCGCCTACGCCTACGACAAAGCCCGCCGTCTGACCGTCCTCACCAACGAAAACGGCGAAACCTACCGTCCGATTACGGCCGAACCGACAACCTGATCCAAGAAACCGCTGGACGGCAAAATCGCCTACGGCCACGCATGCCGCCGGACAACTGGTTTCAGCAGACCGAATACGGTCAAAGCTAAATAATGAAGGTCGTTCGGCAAAGAGCGTCCTGAGACGGCACCGAGCGGTGGTTTTGTTTTGTATTGATTGGTTTGAGTATTAATGGGAATACCTCGTTGGGTTTGGGTACAAATTGTGGCACAATGACTGCAGCCAGTAGTATGATACAGATAAAAACGCCCAAATCAAGGGCGTTTGTCTATACACATACTATTGGTCACGGCCAGGTGGGTTCGATTCCCCCGCCTCCACCAAAACCCACTTTTCAGTTTTACGTAGATCAGAGAAAAGCCTTTGAAATATAAAAATTTCTGAAGGTCTTTTTGTTATCTCCTGCAGTCTGATAAAGCTTTTTGAGATGTTTAGCAAACAGAAATCTACCATCGACAAATCAAACTGTTTCACCCGTTCTGCTTTGATCAAAAGCCCTCTAGCGTTCCAATCTTTTTCCAAAAGCAGTGTTTCGATCTTCGGGCGCGGTTTTGCAATGCAATCGCTTTCTCATAATCTTTGAAGATTTAGCATCGGAAAGCTGCACGTCGATTTCCGCCTGTTCGGTTTCCAAGGCAGCGATTTCGCCGGGTAGGGCGTCGAGTTCGCGCCGTTCTTTCTTTGTAGGAAAAGTTTGACCGTGCGGTTGGCCGGGTTTGCCTGGCTTTTTCCGGTTTCTGCGGTTGTTTTCGGCACGGAGGTCGTCGAATTCTTTCTTCGCGTGATTTTGCGTCGATATAGCCTGATAGCCGCCGATGATTTCTTCAGACGACCTTGTCCTCTCGGGAAACAATGCTTTGGGTAATCGGCGTTATCAAGGAACATACGGTCGCGAGACGAGGACACCGTGCCGTAATCGCGAAGCAAATCTTCGAGCAGCTCTTGCGTCGATGTCCGCCGTTGGTCGGTTCGTCCAGGACTAGGATATTGGCGGGGCGGGTAAAGAGTTTTGCCAGCAGGAGGCGGTTGCGTTCTCCGCCGGAGAGCGATGAAACGGGGCTTTTGCGCGCGGGCAGGTGGAACAGGAAATCTTCCAGATAGCTCATGACGTGCTCTTGCCGCCGACTGACGTAATCGCTGCTCTGGCTGACGTGCAAAACACGGTGTCGTTTTCGTTCAACACGCTCCGGAACGGGTCGAAATAGGCGACTTCCTGCTTGCTGCCGATGCGGATTCCTGCCGTAGGTCGGCTGCACCGCCCAGAATCAGCTTTGGAGGAAGGTGGTTTTGCTGATGCCGTTTGGGCCGATTGCCGATTTTGTCGCCGCGCTGCAAGATGGCGGAGAATTTGTCCATGATGACTTTGTCGCCAGAGGCAAAACGAGGCGTGTTCCAGTTCGGCGATGATTTTGCCGCTTTTTCCTGCGCTGTCGAGCTTTGAAGTTGACCTGCCCTTGTACGTTGCGGCGTTCGGCGCGCTGGCGGCGCAGTTCTTCCAAACGGCGCACGCGGCCTTCGTTGCTGGGTACGGCGCGCTTCGATGCCTTTGCGTATCCACGCTCTTCCTGCGGCATGGAATTTGTCGAAGAGGCGGTTGTGTTCCGCTTCGACTCGCCAATTCTGCGCTCTCTCTCGCTGTATTTGGAGAACGAGCCGATAGGAGCGCAGAATGCCGCGGTCGAGTTCGACGATGCGCGTAGCAATGTTGTCGAAAACGGCGGTCGTGGGTAATCAGACCAAGCTGCCTTCAAACGCCTTTGCGGAGCAGGTTTTCCAGCCAAGATAATCGCGTCGATGTCCAAATGGTTGGTCGGTTCGTCCAGCAGCAATACGTCGGGCTTCTGCACCCAAGCCTGCGCCAGGCGACGCGCTTTTTCTGCCCGCCGGAGAGGTTGCCGATCTCGTTTTCCCGCAAAACCGAGTTCGCCCAAAGTCTGCTTCACCGCCGCATCCAGCTTCCAAACCGTCCTTCGCTTCGATTTCAAGCCGCAATTCGTTGAGTTCTTTTAATAAAACGTCGTCTGAATTGTGTTCCAAAATCATGGCTGACGCGGTGGTAACGGCGCAGCAGATCGCGGATTTCGCCTAAAGCCTTCGGCAACGGTATCAAATACGGTTGCTTCCTTATCAAAAAGGATTCCTGCGGTACATAAACAATTTTAAGGTTGTTTTTGAACGATAATCTGCCGTCGTCGAGCTTTTGCACGCCGGCAAGGATTTTCAGAAACGAAGATTTACCCGCGCCGTTACGACCAATTGCCGATCGCCGCTGTCGAGTTGGAAGGAAGTTTTGTCGAGCAAGGCGACATGACCGACGGCAAAGGAAGCGTTTTCTACGGATAGAGATGTTCATACGGAAATAGGGAAATAAATCAAGTCGTGTATTTTAACTGATTTTAAAAAGCTCTGTGATAGGTGTACGAAGAGAGATGGATAGAACTAAAGAATATTGAGAAACTGAATCAATCGATATAATTTAACATAATATACATTAACACGAACTAATGTAACAGATAATAAGTTACTCATGAAAACAAAATCCGCTTATTTTTATAGGCGGATCCAAATGTGAACTATTTAATTTTGTACATGCGTTTGTCTGTATAGACACACAGCACACCACTATTGTTGTAGATGACTTGATGATTGGTATCGCAGAGATGCTGACAATTCGATAGGAACTTTTTCACCACCCCATGTTTGTGGTGAAAAGGAATATAAGTTTGCCGGCGTACATTTTTGAATTTCATCTTTATTGATTTTGCTCACCACACAAACATCACTTTGATCGATATTTTGTGTATCAGAATTTGTATCCGACTTCATTTTTGTCACAACCAACAACCAGTACAGCCAAAGCCGTCAAAAGTAGAATCGAAGATTTTCTCATATCTATTTACTCCTCAATTATTTGGATTTACAAAAACTCAAGCTAAATTCACAACTTGGCAATAAACTTCGCTGGAACGTTTTCAGTCAGCCAAACACCGTTGTCTGCGAGGTAAAACTGATGGCCGTCGGCAAGCATGGCTGCGGTGTCGATGGTTAACTTTACTACGGGTTTACCATGCATCGGAACCGACTTTGATTGCAGTTTCGATATCTGCCGAAAGATGGACGAAATGGCGTGAACCTGCATGCAGTCGCTGACCAAAATATCGACTGCACCGATTTTTCCGCTGTGCCGTGATATAGGATATCAGGCGGTCGTTGCACAATACTGGATGTCAACCTGTTTTGTGGAATGCCCTTGCGCGGCACGAATACGCTTGCCGTCTTCTGATACGGTAAACCGTTTTTATCATTGTTTTCAACGACTTCCATTAAATTATCGTACGTCAATGCAACGCCGGTAAGTTGTGCTTGAGTGATTTGCTTGTGCCAGCAGGATATCAATATCCACCCAGCCGTTTTTGTCCAAAAAGTTCCGATCTGTTCGGGTCTGTGACGCAAGATCAGGCTAAAGGGAATTTGCTGACGGATTTTTGTTGTTTTTCATTTTAATCTCATTGGTGTTTTTCTTCTTTTATGCAGCCAGACGACCTTCTACTACAGGTCGTCTGAATTTATTTATCCAGCCCTTCCTGCACCATCTGTGCAGCGCGTACCAATGCCGGGCTTTGTTTTGCGTTTCCTGCCATTCGAGGTCGGGTCGGAGTCGGCAACGATGCCTGCGCCGCTTTGGACGTAGCAGCGTGTTGTTTTCACTACGGCGGTGGATGGCAATCGCTAAATCCATGTCGCTGTAAACCCATGCGCTTTACGGCGCCGCCGTAGATGCCGCGTTTACTGGGTTCGACTTCTTCAATGATTTCCATGAGCGCGGACTTTGGGCGCCGAGAGTGTGCCGGCGGGGAACGTGGCGGCGAGGATTCCATGTTGGTAACGCCCTCTTCAGACGACCTCGACGTTGGAAACGATGCGCATCACATGAGTATTTTTCAATCACCATTTTGTCGGTTACTGACTTCGCCTGTTTTGCTGATGCGGCCGACGTCGTTGCGCCCTAAATCGATAAGCATGACGTGCGGCGCATTTCTTTGGCGTCGCTAATAAATCCTGCTCGTTGCGGCAAGGTCTTCGGCGGGTGTTTTGCCGCGCAGGCGCGCCGCGGCGATGGGCGGACGATGACGTCGTCGCGTTCGCGGCGGACGAGGATTTCGGCGAGGAACCGACGATGTGAAAATCGCCGAAATCGTAGTAAAAGAGATAAGGCGAAGGGTTGAGCGTGCGAGGCGCGGTAGAGGGCGAGCGGGCTGTCGGTGATTCCATGCTCATGCGCTGGTTGAGACGACTTGCAGTGCAGTCGCCTGCGAAGATGTAGTCTTTGATTTTGTCGACGCAGGCTTTGAACGGCTCTTCGCCAATCTCGCTGGACGGCTTCGGTGTGTTTGCTACCAAGCGAGAGCGGGATGGCGCAGCTTTGGCGCAACTGGGTGGATGCTTCGAGGCGTTCGCGCGCGCGTTCGTAGCGTCACGGGCCGCCGGATCGGCGTAAACGATGAGATGGATTTTGCTGCTCAAATTGTCGATAACGCAATTCTGCGACAGCATCTGCAAGATGTCGGCTGCCGGCGGGTCGGCTTTGGCGGTGTTTTTCAGGCGGTGGGCGAAGTGTTCGAAATTGCAGATAGTTTCGTAACCGAGTAGCCGACCAGTCCGCCGATAAAGCGCGGCGGGCTTGGGAGTTTCAGGGCGTTTTGAAGCGGTTGTGGAAGGCTTCGATAGCGGCGCGGATTGGCCGTCGTGTTGCCTGGACGATTTCCACCGTTTTGATAAACATCGACGTGTTTGCCGCTGACTTTTGAGATAGTGGCTGCAAGGCAGGCCGATAAAGGAATAGCGGCCAAAACGTTCGCCGCCGACAACGGATTCGAGCAGGTAGGTATAGCGGTTGGCGAGTTTGAGATAGAGGGAAAGCGGCGCATCAAGTCGGCAAGGGAGTTCTTGCACAGGCGGGATGCGGTTGTAGCCTTGAGCGGCTTTGGGCTTGGTATTCTTGTTTGCTGATCATTTTCTATTCCGTTTGTCGGCACTTTTCAGACGACCTTATCTGAGTAAAAACCGGTTGAATTATCCGAAAAGGTACAGCAGCTTTATCGATAGCGTTGACAGTATGCGGGTCGTCTGAGCGCAAAACGCCGTTTTGCTATACAACGGCGTTTTAGGCTGATATCAGACGTTTGGCGTAGCGGTATGGCGTTTTTAGCCTGTTTCCATTTGTGATGCGTAGCCGAGTACGACCGGAATCAGCGACAGGATGAATTTGAGGTCCAGCTTGCATACCATGGTCTGTTCAGAATACAGCCTCCTCCGGAAGCGGGAACGACGATGTCTTTGATGGCGAACCAATCCAAATATGGCCACCAACACATTACCAAGCTGCCTACAAAAAGCAGCGGCCATGATATTGCGTCTCAAATTAATCTGCACAGGCGGGAAGCATGCACGCCTGCCCATACCAGCGTCAGGCCGGTAATCAGGAAGATGGTGTAGTATCGGCGCCGAGAAAGGCGGCGATGAAATAAGTCAGTACCACCCAAATGACGGCAAGGACAAGGACGATGATTTCTTCAGGACGTTTGAACATTTCAGCGCTTCTCCAAAGCAATGTCGCATCATACGGTTTAGGGCGGCTGACGATTGGCGGCGCGGGAATCTTTAGGGATAACATATAACAAAACGTCGCTTCCGCACTCAATCAGCTCGCCTGAAAGTCAGTTCAGGCGATACTTCATACCCGAAAAACGAAATAGTTTGAATATGCTACTTATTGCTAGGACGGGCGTCTGTCAGACGACCCTCAAATCTGTTGAAAGGTCGTCTGCCCAGAAACCGATATCCTGAGATGCCCAGCCATTTTCAGACGACCCTTTAAGACCTTGAAAATACACATGATCGAAAAACGGCCTTGATGGGATGAACCATCAAGGCCGTTTGATTTTTATCCCCGATAGGTGGGGGCAAGTCTCCGATAAACCGAAAATGGTTTCATGTTTCAAAAGGTAGGGGCTGTAACCTCGATTAGAGGGGCAAGTCTTCCGACTGCACGCGTCAAAAATCATTATTTTCAATCTTCTATACAGTTAAGAAAGGTTAGTATTTTTCCTTAACAAAGACATTATTTAATAAAATCTTAACTGAAAAGAGCGCTGAAAGACAGACTTTTCGCCATCCGTCGGAAAAACTTTGTAATGCGGATTACAGCCATGTATTTTTGACATCTCGACAACGCTGCTTTTTGAAATCTATAGTGGATTAAATTTAACTCAGGACAAGGCGACGAAGCCGAAGACAGTACAGATAGTACGGCAAGGCGAGGCAACGCCGTACTGGTTTAAAGTGAATCCACTATATTGAGGCTGACACAGATTTGTTGTCCTTTCAGGCTGACAGGAGGAACCGGAACACTTCAAATTAAAGAAGAGTACCATGTGCAACCTATTTCAGACGACCTTTTGCTGGTCCATCCTCGTTTCAGCCCTTCCTTTGCCGCCAACATATCCAGCATCCCGCCAGATGGCTTCTGCCCCTCTGCTCATCAATCGGCTCGCCGCCTTTGCGCCCTAAAATCTTGATGTCTTCCTGCGGCATTTCGTCTATGAAGCGCTGGGTTCGGGAACTGCCATGCGCCTTGTTTTTGCGTTTGACGCAGTGGGTCAAAGTGAGTTGACGTTTAGCACGGGTGATGCCGACGTACATCAGGCGGCGTTCTTCTTCGACGTTGTCTCTCTTCGATGCTGTCGTTGTGCGGCAGGATGCCCCTTCGCAGCTGACGAGGAAGACGTAGTATTTCCAAGCCTTTTTGAGGCGTGCAGGGTCGAGAGTTTGACGGCATCGACTTCTTTCTTCGCTTTTGCCTTCCAAGAGCGTCATTAGGGCAACGGTTTGGGCGAGTTCGATGATGTTTTTGCCGTCTTGCTCGCCTTTGCGCTCTAGCCAGCCCGGTCAGGTCGCTGACGTTGCGCCATTTGATTTCGCCGGCTTTACCCTCTTCGTTGGCAAGCAGGTGGTTTTCGTAGTCGATTTCTTTGAGCAGGCCGTTGATGAGTTCCCCAGCTTCACTGGTTTCCGCTTTGGCGCGGTAGCTGCCGAACATATCCATAAAGGCTTGCAGGTGTTGGCGGTTGGTATTGTTCAGCAAGGCAAAGGGCTTCTTCGGTTTGTGCGGCTTTGCATACAGGCTGCATTCGTGTTCGTGCGCGTAGGTGTTGAGTTTGCCCAACGTAACGTCGCCGATGCCGCGTTTGGGCGTGGTAACGGCGCGCAGAAAGGCGGGATCGTCGTTAGGGTTGGCAAGCAGGCGCAAATAGGACAAAACGTCTTTGATTTCGGCTTTGTCGAAAAAGCTTTGCCCGCCGGAGAGCTGGTAGGGAACGCGCGCGCTGCGCAAGGCTTCTCAAAAATCCGCGCCTGATGGTTGCCGCGGTATAACACGGCGAAATCGGCGTATTGGGTTTTGTCGCCGCCGACCAGCTTCTGCTTGACGATTTGGCTGACGACCCAGTCGGCTTCGTGTTGCTCGTTTTGGCAGGCAACGACTTTGACAATTTCGCCTTCGCCGAACTGCGACCAAAGTTTTTTGGTGAACAACTTGGGGTTGTTTTCGATGACTTTGTTGGCGATTTTGAGAATCCGCGCGGTGGAGCGGTAGTTTTGCTCCAGTTTGATGACTTTCATCTGCGGATAGTCTTCCTGCATTTTGCGCAGGTTTTTCCATGTTCGCGCCGCGCCATGCGTAGATGGACTGGTCGTCGTCGCCGACGGCGGTAAACATACTCTCCGCGCCGGTCAAGAGTTTCATCAGGGTAAATTGGCAGGTGTTGGTGTCCTGACATCTCGTCAACCAACAGATAACGCAGCCGCCGCTGCCATTTGTTGCGCACTTCGCTGTTTTTGCTGCAACAACACGGCGGGCAGGCGGATTAAGTCGTCGAAGTCCACCGCCTGATAGCTTTGCAGGGTTTCCTGATAGCTTGCATACGCGCGCGATTTGTTCTTCCTGCTGTTGGAGGTCGTCTGAAGCACGTCTTCGGGCGTTTTCAAATCGTTTTTTTCCAGCAGGAAATTTGATGCTGCGCTTTGAATAAGGCTTCTTTTCCCTGTGCCGCCCAAAAAGTTCGCCGATGATTTTTCGCGCTGTCGGTGGAATCGAGGATGGAGAAGTTTTTGTAACCGATATGGTTCGCCTCTTCGCGCAGAATCTTCATGCCCAAAGAGTGGAACGTGCAAATCGTCAGCCCGCGCGTTTGCGACTTGGGCAGCATTTTGGCGACGCGTTCCTGCATTTCCGTAGCGGCTTTGTTGGTGAAGGTAATCGCGGCGACGGTATGCGGCAAATAGCCGACGTTGACAATCAAATGTTTGATTTTTGCGTAATCACGCCGGTTTTACCGCTGCCGGCGCCGCAAGTCACGAGCAGGGGCCCGCCGAGGTATTTGACAGCGGCTTGCTGTTGGGGTTGAGTTTCATAGGAATGCAGACGAACCAAAAAGAGGCGCAGATTATAACAGGTCGTCTGAAAGCCCCAAACGGCAATCCGACATATATAACAAAAATCATCTTTGCAACAAACAAACCATTCTTTCCGTTTTTCAGACGACCCCGTTAAAGTGGCAGCATCTTCTTTTTCCCTTCCGAGCGACCATGTTATTACTCAAAACGCCCAGCGTACTGCCCGGCTTCAAAAATCAGCCTTGGCCTGACCGTATTGTGCCTGTCGCTTCTGGTGGTTTTGCCGTTTGCGATGATGGCGGCGAAGGCGGCGGAAATCGGCTGGGGCGGCTTTTGGAACACGATTGCCGAGCCGAACGTGTTGGCGGCGGTGTGGCTGAGTTTGCGGATGTCGTTTTATGCGATGCTGACCAATGTCGTGTTCGGCACGCTGGTGGCGTGGGTGTTGGTGCGCTATGAATTTCCGTTCAGGGGCTGGTGAACGCGCTGGTCGATTTGCCGTTTGCGCTGCCGACGGCGGTTACGGTATCGCGTTGGCGACCCTGTATGCGCCCAACGGTTGGATAGGCCGTTTTCGAGCCTTTTGGGCATCAAAATTGCGTTTACGCCCGTCGGCATTTGGATTGCGCTGGTCGTCGTCAGCCTCGCCCTTTATCGTCCGTGCCGTGCAGCCGGTATTGGAGGGATTGTCGGGCGAATATGAGGAAGCGGCGGCGACTTTAGGGGCAAACCGCTTCACGACGTTCCGCCGCGTGCTGCTGCCGGAAATCACGCCGGCGCTCTTAACCGGCGCGGGCATGATGTTCGCGCGGGCAACGGGAGAATACGGCTCGGTGATTTTCATCGCGGGCAACATTCCGATGGTTTCCCGAAATCCTGCCGCTGATTATTACGGGCAAGCTGGAACAGTTCGACGTACAGGGCGCGTCAGCGGTAGCGTTGTTTTATGCTGCTGGTTTCGTTTGTGATTCTGTTTGCGCTGAACGTGATGCAGTGGGCGTTGAGCAGGCGTTCGGGAGCGCGAAGGGTTGAGGGTCGTCTGAAAAACGTAGCAACTGTATTTTTCACCCCGTCGGGCAAAAATACCAAAACTCAAATCAAGCCATTTGGATACCGTTTTCGGTGGTACCATTTTCGGCAAAATAATCACGCATCCGAGCATTCAATATCGTCAGCAGTTTGCGCATACATGCCGTAACGGCAACCTTATACGGCTTACCCTTAGACAGCAGGCGCTGATAGAAATCCCGAATAAGCGGTTCAAAACGTGTCGCTACCACGGTAGCCATATACAGTGCCTTACGCACCGCAGACCTTCCGCCGAAACAGTGGCTTTTGAATTTGGTTTCCCCGCTCTCCCTCGGGTGCGGGGCAATGCCGACCAAACTCGCTATCCGTTTGTGCGACAGCCGTCCCAATTCGGGCAGCATCGCCATCAGCGTAGCCGTCGTTGTCGAACCGATGCCTTTGATTTGTTCCGCCACTTTGGCTTTGCCGTCAAAATGCGTGTGGGTGTGGTCGTCGATTTGTTTGTCCAATTCGTCAATCAGACGGTCAAAATGGGCAATCAGTTGTTTGACGCTTTCGACTTGTGTTTCGTGAATCTGATGCAGACGGTTTTTTCTCGGCAGTCCGCATATCCACCAGTTGGTTGCGGCGGTTGACCAATGCTCCAACACTTCTTCCGCTTCGGTAGGCGGGTGGTAGAGCATGGTTTGCCAACCTTCTTTCTGCGTCATCATCTGTGCGAAGAAGGCGAGCATTTGGGCATCTTTTGGCGTCGGTTTTGGTCAGCGACTGCGATTGGGCAAACTGATGCGTCTGACGCGGGTTGGCGATGATCACGGCTATGCCTGCGCGGTGGATGGCTTTGGCGGCGGGAATTTCGAGAGCGCGGTGCTTTCCATGACGACGAGGGGCGACGTTGTGTTTTTAAGGTATTCGATAGTATGGGCGATACCTTTGGGGTTGTTGGTTTCTGGTTTTGGTTTTAGACAAAGACGAAACGGCGATGACGAAGTTTCGTTTGGCGATGTCGATGCCTGCACAGTTGTATTGGTACTCATCGTAAACCCTGCCTTGCATTCCGGTTGTGTTGTCTGGCAACTGTCCGGTTGTGTCGATGGGTTGCCCGCCGCTCCCTGAGCTACGCAACGGTTGTTTGCCTTGGTCGGATGCGGGTGGCGGCGGGCGGTTTGTTGCTATGATACGGGTGTTCCGATATACAAGGTCGGATTCTTGAATCCGACGTTTTGCCCCCCTGAAACTGAAAAAACGGAAACACCAGATATTTTTGTCGGATTCAAGAATCCGACCCTACCGTGAAAAAGTCGTTTGAAATCCCTGTTGTCCTGCGATGGATTCCCGCCTGCGCGGGAATGACGGCAGCTAGACGTTTTTGTTCCTTAATCAATAAAGGTCGTCTGAAACGAACTGAATCCGACCCACGAAAACAGTTTTTCAGACGACCTCCAAACATCTTAAAACCAACCAGAGAACACCACCGCCATGAAACCCTATTCCGCCAGCGAACCTGACCGAACCGCGCTGGCTGCGCGTTTTGCTGACCGCTGTCGCGCTGGGGTTCCTGCTGCTGATGCTGGTCGTACCGCTTGTCGCCGTGTTTTTACGAAGCGCTGAAAGGCGGTTGGGATTTGTACCTGCAATCTATTACCGATCCCGAAGCGTGGGCGGCAATCAAGCTCACCCTGATTACTGCTGCGGTGGTCGTTCCCGTCAATGCCGTATTGGGCGTGGCGATGGCGTGGCTGCTGACCCGTTTCGACTTCCACGGCAAGCAGTTGCTGACCACCCTGCTCGATTTGCCGTTTTCCGTATCGCCCGTGGTGGCCGGTTTGATGTTCGTCTTATTGTTCGGCGCGCACACGGCATTGGGCGGCTGGCTCGAAGCGCAAGGCATACAGATTATCTTCGCCATCCCCGGCATTATTCTGGCGACGCTGTTCGTTACCTTCCCCTTTGTCGCGCGCGAAATCATCCCGCTGATGCAGGCGCAGGGCGACAGCGAAGAACAGGCCGCGCTGATACTCGGCGCAAGCGGCTGGCAGATGTTTTGGCGCGTTACCCTGCCCAACATCAAATGGGCGCTGCTCTACGGCATCATCCTTACCAACGCCCGCGCGATGGGCGAGTTCGGCGCGGTCAGCGTGGTATCGGGGCACATCCGCGGCGAAACCAACACCATCCCGCTTTTGGTCGAAATCTTCTACAACGAATACAACTTCACCGGCGCATTCGCCCTCTCCGGCGTATTGGCACTTTTAGCACTGGCGACGCTGGCGGTACAGAACATCATCACAAAATTACAAGATAAAAACTCGCCGCCGCCGAAAGGAACGCAGCATGAGCATCACCATCCAAAAACCTAAACAAACACTTCGGCGGTTTCCACGCGCTGAAAAACATCAACCTCAACGTCCCCACGGCAAACTCGTTTTCCCTGCTCAGCCCCTCCGCTGCGGCAAAACAACGCTCCTGCGTATCATCGCCGGATTGAAAAACGCCGACGGCGGCAATATCCTGTTTGACGGGCAAGACGTAACCGCCAAGCATGTGCGCGAGCGCAAAGTCGGTTTCGTGTTCCAACACTACGCCCTCTTCCGCCACATGAACGTGTTTGACAACGTAGCCTTCGGTTTGACCGTATTACCCAAGTCTGAACGCCCGTCCAAAGAACAAATCCGCACCAAAAATCGAAGAATTGCTCAAACTCGTGCAGCTCTCCCACCTTGCCAAATCCTATCCGCACCAACTCTCCGGCGGCCAACGCCAACGCATCGCCCTCGCCCGCGCCCTCGCGGTCGAACCCAAACTCCTGCTTTTGGACGAACCCTTCGGCGCGCTGGATGCCAAAGTACGCAAAGAATTGCGTACCTGGCTGCGCGACATCCATCACAACCTAGGCGTAACCAGCATTCTGGTCACGCACGACCAAGAAGAAGCCCTCGAGTTTCCGACGAAATCGTCGTCGTGAACCACGGCAAAAATCGAGCAAAACCCGGCAGCGCCGAAGCCATTTACCGCAAACCCGAAAACGCCTTCGTTACCGAGTTCTTAGGCGAAACCGACGCCTTCGAAGGCAGAATCGAAAAAGGCATCTGGCATTACAACGGCTTCGCGTGGAAATTGGACGCGCAATACAAATGGCAGGAACAAACCGCCATCGGCTGCATCCGCCCGCACGAATGGCAGATCGCCGCCGAACACGAAACCCCGATGATCCGCGCCGAAATCGAAAAAAATCCACGCCGTCAGCGCACTGACGCACGTTTTGGTGAAACACGGCAAACAGGACGTACACATCACGCTCGCAGGCAGCGACGCTGCGCTGGACTTGGCCGCAGGGCGGGAATTGGCATTGGTACCGAAACAGGTTTATGTGTTCTCGCAGAACGAGTTGATTGAATATTCGATTTGATGGAGGAGAAAAGCAAAGGTCGTCTGAAAACAGGTTTTCAGACGACCTTTGCTTTATCAAACGGCTTAGAATTTGTATTCCACCTGACCGCGCAAGACGTTTACGTCTTGTTTGCTGGTGCCGGCAGTCGGGGTAACTTGTTTTACCTGCCAAGTAAAAAGCCTGATACTTTCAATTTTTCCAAGGAATATAAGTTGCGCCGATTTGTACGCCTTGTACGTTTTTGCTGTAATCCTCAACTGAAGACACGCCTGAAAGGTGCGCCGACGCGGCGGTAGTTCAGGAAGGCGTCGTAGGGAGTTACGGACTTTCCAGTCGGCAAGTTTATAGCGGACTTCGGTGAACACGCCGTCGTTTTTGATTTTTGCCCTGCGTCGTTATAGGCTTTGATGTTGGACTTGACCGCCGCCATCCAACGCCAATCATCGTTGAATTTGACATCTGCGCCGATTTCGCCGAAGACGGCGTTTTTCTTCGCACCGCGCACGTCTATGTCTTTCATGTAGCTGACGGTTGCGCCGACGTTGATGTTTTCGTTAATCGGCAGGCTGCTTTTGGTACGGCGGCGAAATGTTTCGCGGCGGCCGCCTATGCCCCATGCGTTGTCGTTGAGGTTGCGGTAAAGCGGCCTGCGTAAATCTTTTAGTGGGCAGGGTTTTTGTTGTCAAAAGATTTCGCCGCCGGTTGCTGCGGTATCCCAAACGCGGCCATATGAGGAGAATGCGCCGATTTACCTGCTGCGGGCTTTGATGCCTTCGGTAATCGTGCCTTCTACGTAGAGTTTGTTTACCGGAACATCATGGTCGCCGTTGAATTTACCGGTTTTCAAGTCGATGTTGGGTCTCGATTTGGGGTTACCAGTTTTCCAGTCTTTATAAAGCTTGCGCGCAACCAGAATTCGGCGTTGAAATTGGTATTGAGGCTTCGGGTGTGGGATTGGTGCTGCTGTTGTTGGCATTGATGTCTTTGGTGTCAGCTCGGACGCGGAATGAGCCGTTTACGGTCAGCAAATCGTTGAAAATACTGATTTTGTCTTCGTCTTTACGGACAACACTGCCCGCATTGACGTAATCGTCTGTTGTCGCCAATGCGGCGGCATCGCGCTCTACGCTAGCGGTTTCTGCAAATGCGGTGGGTAATGCCGCCAGGCAGCGCATACAACGGCAAAGTTTTTGGATGTTCATGCCAATCTCCGATTGAAGGGTAAAAGGTATTTTAACAAAAATTCCTAATCAATATTTGTTAGAAATTTACTAATTTTTGTAATCGAACGGCTGTAATCCCTATGAAAGACGGCACAAACCGTCAAGAAGATTTAAGTATTATGTTTATTTCCAAACTGATTTTTGACGCACATCAATAGGAAGGTCGTCTGAAAACTTCGCAGCATCCGTTCTGTTTTTCAGACGACCTTAGGGGTTTTATTCAAGCTTTCGATCCGAACATGGTATCCAAGATTTCGCCCAATGCCGTGCGGCGGGCTTTGCGCGTTTTCCACTGATAGCCGCCATTGTTCTTCATTTCCCCAAAAAGACAAAGCGTTCCCGCGCGCGGGTGATGGAGGTGTAAAGCAGCGCATTGTTCAAGCGCGACAGAGCGTCATCCCCGCCCTGCTCTATTTTCCCTGACGGCGGCAACAGCCAGACTTCCCGATATTCCGAACCCTGGCTTTTATGCACAGTCATGGCGAACGCGGAATCAAACTGCGGCAGGCGGCTGATGGCGATTTTTGAAACCGTCCGTATTCGGAAAAATACGCCGCCAAGCCGTTCGCCGACTCCGCGTCGGGCATAATCAGCCCGATGTCGCCGTTAAACACTTCCAGCGTATAGTCGTTGCGCGTAATCATGATGATTTGTCCCGCGAACCACGGCGTATCCGCGCCCGCCCGATGTTTGCGTTGCAGATAACGGCAATACTCTTCGTTGAACGCTCCGCGTCCTGCCGCCATGCCGCCAAAACGACCACATCCGCCGCGTGTCCGAACGCCAGCGCCACATCGTTTTTATCGACTGCCTGCCAGTATTTTTCGTGTTTGCGGTAAAGCAGCTCCGCCTGCTGTTTCGAGACGACCTTCGCGGATTTCCAACTCGTCGGGGAACAAGGTAAACTGCGCCCAACCTTCCCCGCCCTTGCCCGATACGACCGCCCTTGCCAAGCAACCGATGCCGCTGTCTGCGCCGAAACGGTGGCTGATCTTCAGTTGCGCGACGTTTTGCGACAAAGCCGGCGGATTTTTCTCCACGGGGAAACCGTGTTCCGGCAGATAAATGCTCAACTGCTCCACCGTCTCCTTATCCAAAACCGTCCGTCTCGACAACGCCGCCAATACCGCGCCGACGCCGACCGAGGGCAGTTGGAACTCGTCGCCCAAAAATCACGCGGCGGCCCGACGGAATCGCACGCAGCAAGTGAAGCAGCGAGAACATCAACATCGAAGCCTCATCCACCACCAATACATCCAAAGGCAGCGGATGGTTGCTCGTCAAACGCAGGCAGCATTTGCGGCGGGCGCAGTTTCAAAAGGCGGTGGACCGTCTGCCCTTCCAGCGCGGACAAATGATTGCGTACCGCGTCGGGCATCTCGAAACCGTCCACCGCACGATGCAGCGCGCGCGCCATATGCGCCGCCGCCTTGCCCGTCGGCGCGGCAAGCGCAATACGCGGCGAGGCGCGTGGCAGAGTTGGTGCAAATCAGCCCCCAAAAGTTTCGCCACCGTCGTCGTCTTGCCCGTACCCGGCCCGCCCGTAATCAGCATAAACGCTGAAGCAGGGCAGGCCCGCCGCATCCCGCTGCCCTGCGCTGCCTTTGTCGGCAAACCAGCGGGACAAGTTTTGCGACGCGCTCATCAATCCACAGGCTCGACTTTCCGCTTCTGCCAAACGCTTGATTTCAGCCGCCAAATCGTGCTCGAGCTGCCACATCCGCCCCAAAAACAACTTTCTGCCCTGCAACACCAACGTGACGCGCCCTGCCCGACCGTCGGCGCCAATCCGCCAATTCCTCCGCCTCGCCCTCATCCAGCCAAACAAACGAATGCCCGTTCTGCAAAGCCGCAAACAGCCGCAACACATACGGCATCAGCACCGCAGCATGCTCCGGTGCGCAACGCTCCAGCAAATGCCCGGCCGCTTGAGCGGCGGCAGCAGAGTTCAAATCATCGGCGGTATTCTCAGCCATTTTCGTTTCCTGTATTGAAAAAGGTCGTCTGAAAACTGTTTTCAGACGGCCTTCTTTTCATTGACCGCTATTTGCCTTCATCCAGAAGGGATAAGGGGCTGCTGTGCCTGCGCAATTCTTCCACTTCGTCCAGCAGGCGCATAATCAGGCCGAGTGCGGGAATGCGGCATCAAAGTCGCGGCTCAGACGCTGGGCGCGGCGGATGCGGAGCGAGTTAGGCTCGCTGTACAAAGTTTGTTCCGACCTGCCGTTTACGCTGATGATTTCTTCCTCTATCGGCTCCAGCAGCCAATCGCGGCGGCAGCGGCTGGCAGCGAGGATTTCTTCGAAAAGTCAGGGTAATGTCGGTAGTGTTGCGTCATGGTTTGTCCTTTCAATTTGATGCGCTTTTTGCCGTCAAAGTGGGCGGCAAGCTGCGCCCATGCGGCGCGGTCGGCTTCGCTTTCGGCCTTGGGAACGCTGATGCGGATGTTGAGGTACAAATCGCCCGCTTCTTTGGCGGAATGCCTACCCTTCAGGCGTATGCTTTACCGTTTTGGCTGTTGGCGGGCAGGTTGACCTGCAAACGTCCCGCTGCGGTGGGAACAATGATTTTGCCGCCCAATACGGCTTCCCAAAGGCTTGACGTCTATGGTCTGGTATACGTCTTTTTGTTTTTAACGTATAAATCGGGTTTGTCGTGGAACTTGATTTTCAGATACAAATCGCCGTTTGCGCCGCCGTTGTGGCGGGCAGGCCCTGTCCCGCCAAAACGGATTTGCTGGCCTTCGGTAATGCCTTTGAATTTTGACGTTTAAGGTTTTGGTCTGATAACCGACGCGGCCGTATTCGTCCACGGTCGGCACGTTCAGGCTTAATGAGGCGTTCCGCGCCGACGCATAAGCGGCGTAATATCGATACTCAGTTCGGCGTGCTGGTCTTCGCCTTTAATCGGACCGTCCGGCCTTGCGTGTGCATGTCTCTGACTGCGGCTGAAGCCGCAAACAAATCTTCAAAAATTGAAATCGCCTGCGCCGAAAGGTTCCGCCGCCGCGGTATTCGTAGCGGAAGCCGCCGGATTGCGCGCCGCCGAACGGATTGCCGCCTGCGCTGCGGCCGTGAGGGGTTGGCCAGCAATTCGTCGTATTCGGCACGCTTTTTCACGGTCGGATAAAGTTTCGTAGGCGGTGTTGATTTCGGCGGTGCGCTCGGCGGCGTCAGGTTCTTTGCTGACGTCGGGATGGTATTTGCGTACCAGTTTGCGGTAGGCCTTTTTAATGAGTGTCGGCGTCGGCGGTTTTGTCCACGCCGAGAATTTCGTAATAGGTTTTTCTGCCATATCGTTCTTCCGTCTTTATCATGTTAATCATTATGCCGTATTTGCTATTTATAAGGGCGGAAGGCATGGGATTCAATACTCTAGGTGCACAAATAGTGGATTAACTTTAAGCGGGACAAGGCGACGAAGCCGCAGACGAGTACAGATAATACGGCAAGGCGAGGCAACGCCGTACTGGTTTAAAGTTAATCCACTATAAATAGTTAAGGCAGGTAAGCATCAAAAAGTCGTCTGAAAAACGTACTGTTTTCAGACGACCCTGCATCGTGTAACGGAATCGATAGCTAAGAATGGCAAGGCGGCAGTTTTTTCAAATCCCATAGCTGCCATCAAAAACCTCCTTTTCCAAATACAGAAATCTCCTCGATAAGTCCCGTTTACGAGTAACGTCGAGTTCGATTCGGTGTTTCACCTTTACTCGGATAAATTCCTGTTCCCATTTCCATTCTAAATTCGGAAATGTTTCGGGTGGCGGGTAAATATTGCGTATTCACGGATTCGATTTCCGACATTATGATTTGTTTGACTTTACGCAGCTTGGCTTCTGCATCTTTGATCTTCATGCCCGGGTGTACACCTGAAGCCGTGTGACAGGCGGGAGAATAGGTGATCAAAGAATCAATTTTTATGGAGTTTTATAGGAGAATCAGGATCGTCACCTCCACCTTGAAAAGCGATAACCATAACGTCTTTAGACAGCGTAATGGCAACATACGCCACACCTTCGGCATCGCTTGTTCTCTCCATTTTCGCCTTCGGGAATTTCTGTTTTACCTGCTTTAAGTTCTGCCTAATTTAATTCCTGCGATACTGTCTTTTTCAATCAAACATTCGGCAGCGGCCGGCATGGCAAGACCCAAAACTAACGCGCTCATGATCCCGATTTTTGTGCAACATGGTTACTTTCCTGTTTAATAAAAATAGGATATTAACATATCAATATATCTATATGGCAAGAATATCGTTTCAGACGACCTTGGATTCCAGTTTCAAGTGCAACACTAGGGTACCAGTGGTTTGAACAGATTCAAGAATATAACTTGGCGTTTCGTAGCAAGTGTTTTTCTTAACGCGATGGTTCAACTCATCTTGAACCCTGCGTATCTCCCGATCGCTGATATTTCGGAAATCGGTTTGTTTGGGGAAATATTGTCGGATGAGTCCGTTGGTGTTCTCATTCAGCCCTTTTTCCCACAGAATGGTAAGGGGCAGCAAAAATAGGTTTCCGCCTTTAATGCTTTGGCTATTTTTGGTGTGTTGGTAGAACTCTTTGCCGTTATCCATGGTGATGGTGTGGACTCTGGCTTTATATGCCTTTAATACCCTAATGACTGCCCGGGCAGTATCTTCGGCCTTTTAAGTTATCCAATTTACAGATGATGGTGTAGCGGGTAACACGTTCGACTAGGGTCAATAATGCGCTTTTCTGATCTTTGCCGATGATGGTGTCAGCCTCCCAATCGCCGATGCGGATTTTTGGTCGACGATGGCGGGTCGGTTTTCTATGCCGACGCGGTCGGGCACTTTGCCTCTGGTCCATGTGCTGCCGTAGCGTTTGCGGTAGGGGTTTGCTGCATATTCTGAGGTGTTGCCACAAAGTGCCGCCGTTGCTTTTTTGTCTTGGCGAAGGTAGCGGTAAACGGTGCTGTGATGGGTGTGATCCCGTGGTGTTTATGCAGGTAGGCACATACCTGTTCGGGACTGAGTTTGCGGCGGATAAGGGTGTCGATGTGTTGAACCAGCTGCGAATCGAGCTTATAGGGTTTTCGCTTACGCTGTTTGGTCAGCCGGCTTTTGCCATTAGGGCTTTTATCGGCGCTGTATTGCTGCCCTTGGTTGCAGTACCGCTTGATTTCACGGCTGATGGTGCTTTTGTGCGGTTGAGCTGTTTGGCGATTTCTGTGACGGTACAGTGGCGGGACAGGTATTGGATCTGATATCGTTCGTCTTGGGTCAGTTGTGTAGCTCATGGCAATCTTTCTTGCAGGGAAAGGCCGTATGCTACCGCATACTGGCCTTTTTCTGTTAATGGAAAGTTGCACTCAAATGCGAATCCGCCGACCTATTATTATTTTTCCAACATCAAATCTTTTTGCTAAAAAGGTCGTCTGAAATCAAGGCATTCCCTGAACTGCACCCCAAAAAGTTGGACATCCCTCCAACTCACAAGGTGCAGTTTTTATGAAACAAACATACATTACACTTCAAATATCAAGCCGTACTCCACTACCTGCACATACGCAGCCAACAGCGTACCGCGAGACCACTACGGCATCTCCCGAACCCACCTGCGACGATGGATACGCGCCTATCAAGAAGGCGGCATCGGCGCACTCAGAACATCCACAATCCAAAACCATGACCGAACACCGCAAAAACCCCTTCATCGCCGACAAACCCGACCACGAAAAAAACACAGGCAGAGCTTATCGAAGAGTTGTGCTATATGCGCGCAGAGGTTGCCTACCTAAAGGAGTTAAAGCCCTCAGCCAAAAGCAGACCGAAAAAGGACAAAAAGCCAAACCGTCCAAGCACTGAGGGCGCAACACCCGCTCAAATACCTGCTGCATATCGCAAACCTGCCCAAAAAGCAGCTACTACCACCACCAAGACCGACCCGACCCCAACGCAGCCGACAAAGCCCTCCTTGTCCGAAACCTACCGACGACATAAAGGACGCTACGGGCAAAGGCGCATTGCCGCAGCATTGGGTTGGAACCGCAAGCAGCGCGGTTGATGAAACAGATGGGGCTGAAAGCCCTCATACGGGCGAAAGCCTACCGCCATCCCGCCATGGGCGAGATATCAGAACACCTCCTCAAACGCCGGTTCAAAGCCCGAAAAGCCCAACGAAAAATGGCTGACCGACGTTACCGAACTCAAAAAGGAAGGACGGCAAACTGTACCTCTCGCCAATCTTGGACTTGTTCAACCGCGAGATCGTCGCCTACGCCATGAGCCGCAGAGCCGACAGCGAAATGGTGAAGGAAATGCTCGAGCCGCCCCCGTCTGACTGCTAAAGACGATGCTTCATTCGGACCAAGGTGTGCTGTACCGTACGGCGGGGTATAGGGAATTGCTTGTGGAGCATTCCATGGTTCAAAGCATGTCGCGAAAGGCGAACTGTTGGGACAATGCGCCGATGGAAAGCTTCTTTGCGGTGTTGAAGACGGAGTGTTTCTATAACGCAGGTGAATTGACGGTAGATGAATTGATGAAGCAGATGAGATGACTCATGGATTACTACAACCGGGAGCGTTGCAGTTTGAAATTGAAAAAGCTGAGTCCTGTCGCATACAGAACCCAGCTTGCACAGAGCGCCTGAATGAGGCTTTTATGAGTGTCCAGATTTGGGGCCAGTTCACCCCATTTCAGACGACCTTTTTACCTTATCGGCGGCAATGCCAAATCAACTTTCCGTCTTCGGATTCGGCAGCAGAAATTCAATACAATCGCCAAAATAGCGCACAAAACCGACGCGGCAAAACTCAACGTACCGACATGAACCGCCATGCCGCCGACGCCAACTGTCAGAACCGAGCTAACAATCACTCAGATTTTTCGGCTGCATCAAATCTACTTTCGCATCTACCAGCGTTTTAATGCCCAAAGAAGCAATCGTGCCGAACAAAAAGCAGCATGATACCGCCCATTACGGGCAGAGGGATGGAAAGCGAGGAAAGCATTGAATTTGCCGAAAAACGCCATAGCGATAGCGAAAATCGCCGCCCAAGTCATAATGACGGATTGCTGTTTTTCGTAATCATCACCGCGCCCGTTACCTCGCCGTAAGTCGTTACCGGTGGACCGCCGATCAAACCTGCTACGCATACGCCCAATCCGTCGCCCGCCAGTGTTTTATCCAAACCCGGGTCTTTGGTGTAGTTGTTGCCCGTTACATTGCCGATGGCCATGATGCCGCCGATGTGTTCGATGGCGGGAGCGATGGCGACGAGGCAGCATAAACAGTGCGGCCTGCCAGTTGACTTGCGGTGTTTCAAAATGTGGTACGGCAAACCACGGCGCAGCCGCGATGGTGGCGGTATCCACCAAGCCCATGACCAAAGCCAAAATATAGCCTGCGGCCACGCCGATTAAAAATCGGAACCAGTTTCATCATGCGGCTGCCGAAAACCGACACAACCACCGTAACGGCAAAACGTAAAAGCCCGACAAAAATCAGCGCATCCGCATAGTCGATTACTTGCTTTCCGCGGATTTACCCATTGCCATTTCACTTGCGGCTGCGGCGACAGACAAGCCGATGACCATAATCACAGGTCCGATAACCACGGGCGGCAGCAGTTGGTTGACCGTAGCCAGCCGCGCCATTTAATCAGCGCGGCAAACACGAAAATACATAAAACCCGCCGCAAACAGCCCGAACATGGTCGAGGCGGGCCCCATGTTTTGAGGGAGTAGATAATCGGCGCGATAAAGGCAAAAGAAGAGCCGAGGAAAACTCGGCACTTACGCTTGGTGACTATTTGAAAGAGCAGCGTACCGATACCCGCCCCTAAAAAGTGCCAAAAGAAGGATTCAGTTTGATCAAAAAGCGGAACAAGCACCACATCGCACCGAACGCTACAAACAAAATCTGCGCGCCGGAAACCGCCAATTTAAGCTGGTTCATCAAAAAGCCTCGTCAAATCCAATTCAAACGGCGGGAATTATACAGTTTCACCCCATAAATGAACATTAATTTACAAACAACCCATTAAAATACCAAGCCCCTGAAAACAAAAACTGAACCGCCCTACTCCTAACCTGCCAAATCTTCATCTGAATTACCCAAATGAAAACAATACAAATAAAGTCAGGTTTATATCCAAGCTACAATTGACACCGAGGTCGTCTGAAACGCTTTTTCAGACGACCTCATTCTCATTATTAAACAATTATCTATATAATGCCTGCCTGATACGTCCTTTCAGACGACCTCCTACATTATTTCAGAAAGCCAAAATATGAATACCAAACAAAAAGTCATCGCCATAGACGGACCCAGTGCATCGGGGAAAGGCACAGTCGCTTCCCGCGTCGCTCAGGCTTTGAGGGGTTCGATTATCTGGACTCCGGCGCGTTATACCGCCTGACCGCGCTGTATGCGAAGAAACGGGATGTGGAATGGAACGATGAAGAGGCGGTTGCCGCGCTGGCAGAAAAATCTGCCCGCCCGCTTTGAAGGCACTCAGGTCTTTTTGGATGATGAAGACGTTTCGGGACAAATCCGCAGCGAAGCCATCGGCATGGGCGCTTCTGCAGTGGCGCAGTTGCCGAAAGTGCGTGCCGCGCTTTTTGCAGCGGCAGCGTGATTTTCTGACGGGAAAAAGGTTTAGTTGCCGACGGGCGCGATATGGGTTCGGTTGTATTCCCCGATGCGGCATTAAAGGTTTTCCTGACCGCAGGTGCGAAAATACGGGCGGAACGCCGCGCCAAACAAATCGGCATTCCATGCGAGGCTTGGAATTTGAACGGATTTTGTCGGACATCGAAGCACGCGATGAAGCGGACCGCCGCCGCAGTGTCGCGCCCTTAAAGCAGCTCCCCGATGCCGAGCTTTTTGGATACGGGCGGGCTGAGTATCGAAGAAGCTGTAAAAAGTGCTTGAGTTGGTATCATAAAGTTTGAAAAATTTAGGGTATAATCCCCTGCGTTTTTGTTTCAGACGACCTTTGGAGCATCCGAAAGGTCGTCTGAAATACTATTTTCAAAGCCCTGCCGTGCCAAGGGCGGCAGGCATTCTCAACCTACCCGCACCCCTTGGCGGTGTACCGAAAAGAATATATATGACTATGGAAAATTTTGCCCAGCTGCTTGAAGAAAGCTTTTACCCTGCAAGAGATGAACCCGGGTGAGGTGATTACTGCCGAAGTAGTCGGCATTGATCAAAACTTCGTTACTGTAAACGCAGGGTCTGAAATCAGAATCTCTGATTGACGTTGCTGAATTCAAAAAAACGCTCCAGGGGCGAGATTGAAAGTTAAAGTTGGCGATTTTCGTTACCGTTACCATCGAATCCGTTGAAAACGGCTCGGCGAAAACCAAACTGTCCCGCGAAAAAAAGCCAAACGTGCTGCCGACTGGATCGCTTTTGGAAGAAGCGATGGAAAACGGCGACATCCTGTCCGGCGTTATCAATGGCAAAAGTCAAAAAGGCGGCCTGACCGTTATGATCAACAGCATCCGCGCATTCCTGCGGGTTCTTTGGTTGACGTACGTCCCGTTAAAGACACTTCCCACTTTGAAGGCAAAGAAATCGAATTCAAAGTCATCAAACTGGACAAAAACGCAACAACGTCGTGGTTTCCCGTCGCGCCGTTCTGGAAGCTACTTTGGGTGAAGAGCGTAAAGCCCCTGCTGGAAAACCTGCAAGAAGGCTCTATCATCAAAGGTATCGTTAAAAACATCACCGACTACGGTGCATTCGTTGACTTGGGCGGTATCGACGGCCTGTTGCACATCACCGACCTGGCATGGCGCCGTGTGAAACACCCGAGCGAAGTTCTGGAAGTCGGTCAAAAGTTGAAGCCAAAGTTCTGAAATTCGACCAAGACAAACAACGTGTTTCTCTGGGTATGAAACAATTGGGCGAAGATCCTTGGAGCAGCCTGACCCGTCGTTACCCACAAGGTACCCGCCTGTTCGGTAAAGTATCCAACCTGACCGACTACGGTGCGTTCGTTGAAATTGAACAAGGTATCGAAGGTTTGGTACACGTTTCCGAAAATGGACTGGACCAACAAAAACGTACACCCAAAGCAAAGTCGTACAATTGGGCGACGAAGTCGAAGTCATGATTCTGGAAATCGACGAAGACCGCCGCCGTATCTCTTTGGGCATGAAACAATGCCAAGCTAATCCTTGGGAAGAATTTGCCGCCAACCACAACAAAGGCGACAAAAATCTCCGGTGCGGTTAAATCCATCACTGACTTCGGCGTGTTCGTAGGCCTGCCCGGCGGTATCGACGGTCTGGTTCACCTGTCCGACCTGTCTTGGACTGAAGCCGGCGAAGAAGCTGTACGCAAATACAAAAAGGCGAAGAAGTTGAAGCCGTTGTATTGGCAATCGATGTTGACAAAGAGCGCATCTCTTTGGGTATCAAACAACTGGAAGGCGATCCTTTCGGTAACTTCATCAGCGTAAACGACAAAGGTTCTTTGGTTAAAGGTTCTGCGAAATCTGTTGACGCCAAAAGGTGCCGTTGTTGCCCCTGTCTGACGAAGTGGAAGGCTACCCTGCCTGCTTCGAATTCGCAGCCGACCGCGTTGAAGACCTGACCACCAAACTGAAAGAAGGTGACGAGATTGAAAGCCGTTATCGTAACCGTCGACCGCAAAAACCGCAGCATACGCCTGTCTGTTAAAGCCAAAAGACGCTAAAAGAAAAACCGCGAGCCCTGAATTCAGTCAACGCTGCTGCAACCGCCAGCGCAGGTACTACCAGCCTCGGCGACTTGCCGAAAGCCAAACTGTCCGGCGACCAAGAATAAGGTTGCAGACATGACAAGTCTGAATTAATGGTTCGTTTTGGCAAGTTTTTGCCGAGAAAAACGGTAACCAATTGCTGGCAAAAGACGTCGAATACAGCGTAAAGGTTTTGGTTGATACCATGACCCGCTCGCTGGCTCGCGGTCAGCGTATTGAAATCCGTGGCTTCGGCAGCTTCGATTTGAACCATCGCCCGGCCCGTATCGGCCGCAACCCCAAAACCGGCGAACGTGTGGAAGTGCCTGAAAAACGTCCCTCACTTCAAGCCCGGTAAGGAATTGCGTGAACGTGTGGACTTGGCTTTACAAGAAAATGCCAACTAAACCTGAGTAAACGAACGCCGCAGAAATGCGGCGTTTTTGTTGTCTGAAAATATGGTTCTCTATTGTTTTCGTAATTTGGGCGGAATTTGTAATGGAAAATTCATAGGGTCGTCTGAAATCATCTATAATACGTTTCTTTTAATGATTGCCCGTTGATAAAAACGTATAGTGGATTAACTTTCGAAATCAGGACAAGGCGACGAAGCCGCAGACAGTACAGATAGTACGGAACCGATTCACTTGGTAGCTTCAGCACCTTAGAGAATCGTTCTCTTTGAGCTAAGGCGAGGCAACGCCGTACTGGTTTTAAAAGTTAATCCCACTATAATTGTCAAACCCAAAAAACATAATAAAGGTCGATATGAGTGATAGAGGTCAACTGTTTGTCGCCCTCCGTTTGAAAAACCACAGCCCGCTGACTTGGTATCAGGCGGCAGCTGAACAACCGAATTTCATCCGCGATGAAGCACAGGCGCGGGCGATTGAATATTTGGATCGTTTGTGGACGGAACTGATGATGTTCAAACGCAAACGCAATCGTTTCTAGGACGCAGCCTGCGCTCTCCCCAAGTGCCGAAAAGGTCTGTATTTTTACGGCGGCGTGGGTCGCGGCAAAAGTTTCTTGATGGATGCTTTTTTCGGCTGCTTTGCCATACCGCCGCAAACGCCGTGTCCACTTTCATGCCTTTATGGCGGAAATCCATAAGCGTTTGAAAGACTTGAAAAAGTGAAGCCAACCTTTAAAAGCAGTTGCTGCTGAGATTGCCAAAGAGACCCGCGTATTGTGTTTTGACGAATTTCACGTCAGCGATATTGCAGATGCGATGATTTTGGGCCGCCTGCTGGAAAACTTGTTGAGCGAAGGCGTGGTTTTGGTGGCAACTTCCAACTATGCCCCCGTCCGAGCTTTATCCTCAAGGTCAAAACAGAAGCGGTTTTCTGCCGACCATTGCGCTGATTGAATCCAGCCTGACCGTCTTAAATGTTGATGGCGGGAAGACTACCGCCTGCGTACTTTACGTCCTGCCGAGATTTTCTTCGTTCCCAACAATGAAGAAAACGAGCAGAAACTGGCTACTTTATTTAAAAGAAATGGCGGGAATTTGCTGAACTGAATCGGTGTCAGCGTAATACACGGGCGCGAAATTCCGCACAAAGCCCAATCCGACCGCGCCATTTGGTTCGATTTCCGCGCTTTATGCTTTGGTCCGCGTTCGCAAGCCGATTACCTCTATTTGGCCGGGACATTATGAAATGGTGTTCGTATCAGGATTGGAACGCCTGACGCCGCAGGAAAAAGCCGAAGCGCGCCGTCTTACTTGGCTGATTGACGTATTGTACGATTTCCGAGTAAAACTCTGTGCCACCAGCGCGGTAGGCGTAAACAATATTTATGTCGAAGGCGATTTCGCCGAAGAATTTACCCGTACCGCCAGCCGTATGGTGGAAATGCAATCGGAAGTTTATTTGGAGCAACCGCATCTGACGTTGAAAAAAATAAGATTCAGGAGAAGAAAAAAAGAGCGGCTTTTCCCCAAAGTATACTGAAATTTGATAAAATAACACTTCATTTTCCCCAACCTCAGACTATTGCACAATGCAATAAAAACAAGGACATAATATGGCTATTGAGCGTACGATTTCCATCGTTAAACCCGATGCTGTAGGTAAAAATGTAATCGGCCAAAATTTACAGCCGTTTTGAAGAAAACGGACTGCGTATTGTCGCCGCCAAAATGAAGCATCTCAGTGTGCGCGAAGCCCAAGAGTTTTATGCAGTGCACAAAAGAGCGTCCTTTTTACGACAGTTTGGTTACCTTTATGACCAGCGGTCCTGTCATGATTCAGGTACTGGAAGGTGAAAATGCCGTTGCAAAAACCGTGAACTGATGGGCGCGACCAATCCTAAGGAAGCCGCTCCCGGTACGATACGTGCCGATTTTGCCGAGTCTCTCAGCGTAAATGCCGTACATGGTTCTGACAGTCTGGAAAACGCAGCAATCGAGTTGCCTACTTCTTCAGCCAAAGCGAAATCTGCCCGCGTTAACGATAGATACCGTTCGAGACGTCCGACCGGTTCGGGCGATTTGAGACAGTTTTGTCGATATTGTTTGTCTCAATCTGTTTTCAGACGACCTTTCTCAAATGGGGGTCGTCTGAAAATATGATAGAAAGGAGCTTGGAAATAAAAAGCTGTTTTGCTCAACAAAGATTCAGGGACATGTTTCAGACCCTACTATGTAACGCCCTAATCCAGCAGATTCGCAAGACTTATACAACGGCAGCCTTTATTTAAAAAGCTTTACCAAGAAATAAACCACATGAAAACCAATCTGCTGAATTACGATTTAAACGGACTGACCCATCATTTTTGCCGAGATGGGTGAAAAAAACCGTTCCGCGCCAAACAAGTCATGCGCTGGATCCACCAAGCCGGTGCGCAAAGTTTCGATGAAATGACCGATTTGGCAAAATCTCTACGCCTGAAACTCAACGAACAGGCAAGCGTGGATGTGCTTAAACTGATGATGGCGCAAGAATCCGCCGACGGTACGCGCAAATGGCTGTTGGATGCTAGGAACGGGCAACGGCGTGGAAACGGTGTTTATTCCCGAAGCAGAACGCGGTACGTTGTGTATTTCCTCTCAAGTCAGCTGCGCATTGGAATGCACCTTCTGTTCTACCGGCCCGCCAAGGTTTCAACCGTAATCTGACCGCTGCCGAAATCATTGGGCAACTGTGGTGGGCAAATAAAGCAATGGGCGTTACGCCGAAAAACGAACGCGTGATTTCCAATGTAGTCATGATGGGCATGGGCGAGCCGATGGCGAACTTTGATAATGTCGTTACTGCGCTGAGCATCATGCTGGACGATCATGGCTACGGCCTCAGCCGCCGCCGCGTTACCGTTTCTACATCGGGTATGGTGCCGCAAATGGACAGGCTGCGCGATGCGATGCCCTGTTGCGCTGGCAGTATCCCTTCATGCTTCCAATGATGAAGTGCGCGATCAAATCGTTCCGCTGAATAAAAATATCCGTTGAAAGAGTTGATGGCGGCATGCCAACGCTATTTGGTCAAAGCACCAAAGAGATTTCATTACTTTTGAATACGTTATGTTGGATGGAATCAATGACAAGGCGCAACATGCGCGCGAACTGATTGAGCTGGTAAAGACGTACCGTGCAAATTCAATCTGATTCCGTTCAATCCTTTTCCCCAATTCCGGCTACGAACGATCTACCAATGAAAATATCCGCGTTTTCCGCGATATTTTGCAGCAGAGCAGGATTCGTGGTAACCGTCCGCAAAACGCGTGGCGACGATATTGACGCAGCTTGCGGTCAATTGGCAGGACAAGTACAAGATAAAACACGCCGCCAACAAAAAAATGGCAGCAGATTTTTGGTTGAACAACAGAGCTGATTATGAAACTGAACATTTGGCAGCCCATTATTTTAACTTTGGTTTTGGGCGCATGCGCCGGCCCGAAAAGGTCAAGCAGAGCGGAACGTGCGACACAGGTCGCCAATATCAAAAACCAGTTGGCTATCGAATACATGCGCGGGGGCGATTACCGTCAAGCAACGGTCAGTATTGAAGAGGCATTGAAAGCAGACAGCAGCAATGAAGATGCATGGCTGGTTCGCGCGCAAATCTATCAATATCTCAAAGTGCGCGAAAAGGCGCAGAAAGCTTCCAAAAAGCCCTATCTTGAAACCTGACAATGCGGAAATCAACAATAACTACGGCTGGTTCTTGTGCAGCGAGATGAATAATCCTGCCCAGTCCATCAGTTATTTTTGACAAAGCCTAGCCGATCCGACTTATCCTTCTCCGTTTATCGCCAACCTCAACAAGGGCATTTGCAGCGCGAAGATGGGCCAATATTCGCTGGCAGAAGCTTATCTCGAACGCTCTTTGGCTGCGCAACCTCAATTCCCGCCTGCATTTAAAGAATTGGCAAGAACCAAAATGCTGGCAGGCAATTTAAACGAAGCGGACTATTATTTCCGCCAATACCAAAGCAAAGTCGATGTCTTGCAGGCAGATGATTTGCTGCTGGGTTGGAAATTGGCGACTGCTTTGGGCAATAGCCAGGCAGCCTACGAATACGAAGCCCAGTTAAGGGCAAACTTCCCCTATTCGGAACAATTACAGGCGGTAACCACAGGGTAAGTAACTCACATGGAAAATCAAAAGAAAAACGAATACGACATTCAAGCTGCCAAATCATTGGGTGATGAGCTGGGACAACTCAGACACAAATCAGGTTGGGATATTGACGAAGTAGCACGACGGTTGAAACTATCTGCCGAACAAATTGAAGCACTTGAAAAGGAGACTATTCTTTCTTTTCAGGATTGGTCTTCGTTATGGGCTATCTGCGTTCTTATGCCCGCCTGTTGAAAAATCGATGAAGCAACCATTACAGGTCGTCTAAAAAGCCATTTCCGCGCCGGAAGAAGACCATGATCTATCTGGTTGATCGCAAAAAAAATGCCGGCTTGAACTACCAAGATGGTGAAAAAGTCGGTTTTCCCAAATGGGTTTTGGGCATGGCGGCGCTCATCCTGCTTGGCGGCGGTATTTATGTTTGCAAAAGCAAGTCTAATCATGAAAACGAACAACAAGTCGCGCAAAACAGCGATGCAGTACGCAACAGTATGCAGACGCGGTTTGAAAAGAAAATGTTGCCGTTTCCAATATGGCGAAAACGGCAAACAAAGAAATATCCAATGCCGAAAAAGCAGCTTCAAGTGTCGCCGCATCCGAAGCAGCGGCATCCGAACCTGAAGTCAAAGTCGATTCAGACGAGCTTTTGGATTAAAGTCAATACCGAAGCAATCTGATTATCACCGACAAGAAAGGTACCATGGTTTTCAGCCGGATCATTCCCGCAGGAAGCGAAAGGCGTTTTAAAGGCGGTGCGCCCTACAATGTCTGGATCGGTATTGCCACAGGCGCACAAGCCAATTACGGCGGGACAACCATCAATCTGGCAGAATACCGGGTTGCGGTGAAAAAAATCAGCTTCGCTTTGTAGCAGGAAAAAAATAAAAGATGAACACACCCAAACGCCGCCAAACCCATCAAAGTACAAATCGATCATCTCACCGTCGGTTCGGATGCACCCGTTGTCGTACAATCGATGACCAATACTGACACCGCAGATGCTAAAGCAACCGCCCTGCAAGTCAAAGAATTGAGCGATGCAGGCTCAGAAATGGTGCGCATTACCGTCAACAGCCCAGAAGCCGCCTCCAAAGTTGCCGAAATCCGCCAACGTTTGGACGACATGGGTTTACACCACCCCGCTGATTGGCGACTTCCATTTCAATGGCGAACGTCTGTTGGCGGAATTTCCCGAGTGCAGCAAAGCCTTGTCCAAATACCGCATCAACCCCGGCAATGTCGGCAAAGGCGCAAAAAGGCGATGAAAAATTTGCCTATATGATTCGGACTGCCGCCGAAAACGACAAAGCCGTCCGTATCGGCGTCAACTGGGAGCTCGCTTGACCAAAAGCCTCGCCAAGCGCATGATGGATGCCAATCTGGCGTCCTCATCGCTTAAACCTGCCCGAAGAAATCATGAAAGAAGCCTTGATTATTTCGGCGTTGGAATCTGCTGAAAAAGCCGTCCGATTAGGTTTGCCTGAAAACAAAATCATCTTGTCGTGCAAGGTCAGCTCCGTTCAAGATTTGATTCAGGTTTACCGCGAGCTGGGCAGCCGCTGCCAATATCCGCTCCACTCAGAAGCGGACGGAAGCAGGCATGGGCAGCAAAGGCATTGTCGCTTCGACTGCCGCCTTGGCCGTACTGCTTCAAGAAGGCATCGGCGACACCATCCGCATTTCTCTGACTCCCGAACCCGGCAGTTCGCGCACGCAGGAAGTCATCGTCGGTCAGGAAATTCTACAAACCATGGGACTGCGCTCGTTTACCCCTATGGTTACCGCCTGCCCGGGCTGCGGACGCACCACCAGCACAGTCTTCCAAGAGCTTGCCCAAGATGTACAAAATTACCTTCGCCAAAAAATGACCGTATGGCGCACCCTTTTACCCCGGTGTAGAATCTTTAAACGTTGCCGTCATGGGCTGCGTCGTTAACGGACCGGGCGAAAGCAAACTGGCGAACATCGGCATCAGCCTGCCGGAACCGGCGAAACCCCTGTTGCCCCGGTTTATGTTGACGGAGAACGCAAAGTGACTTTAAAAGGCGACAACATCGCAGCCGAATTCTTAGAGATTGTCGAAGAATACGTCAAAAGTCAATTATTGCGAAGGCGGTGCAAAACGCAATCAAAACCGTATCATCCCGATACAGTCTGCTTGATAAACATAGATAAAAGGTCGTCTGAAAAACGTTCGGGCAAAAACTGAACTGCTCCTAAGGTCTTGGACATTCATAAAAGCCTATTCAATCGCTCTATATAAGCCGGGTTCTATATGTGGCAGGGACCCGGCTTTTTCAATTCGAACTACAACGTTCCTGATTATAGGAATCCATATAATCCTCTATCTGTTTCATCAATTCATCCATCGTCAATTCCCCTGCACGGTAAAACACTCCGTCTTCATTACCGCAAAGAAGCCCCTGCATCGGCGCATTATTCCCAAAGTTCCCTTTGAGCGACATTCCTGGATTGAGGCTTAAGTACAAATCCCAATCAAGCATTAAGGTCGTCTGAAAACGTTTTTCAGACGACCTTAACTGTACTATCCCACTGTATAGTGGATTAAATTTAAATCAGGACAAGGCGACGAAGCCGCAAACAGTACAGATAGTACGGAACCGATTCACTTGGTGCTTCAGCACCTTGAGAATCGTTCTCTTTGAGCTAAGGCGAGGCAACGCCGTACTGGTTTAAAGTTAATCCACTATAAAACTTACTGGAAGCTATCAATACAGGTAAGATTGGTCAGGTAAAATTAGAAGCGATTGTTCATCTTAAATCATTTGTTCAATAAGGAGACGTCATGAAACCTTCCCTCAGATGAAAAGCTTAAATCAGCAGTTGAATTAGATTTGTTATTAGATGATTTTTGTTTTTGAGAAAAAGAACGATTATTTAAAAAGATTATTTGAATTTCCTAGCGGAAAATGGGTTTGAAATTAAATATTTTTTTGATTCTGATTATTACGACTCAAATTATCAGAATTCACATATTTCCGTATGCTGGTTGCCGGATACTGATGGAATTATGATAACAATCGGATAATTGTATTTTTGATTAACAACGATTTGGTATCTCGAGTAATATCTTTTAATATGAAAACCTTATGATATAGTGGATTAACTTTAAACCAGTACGGCGTTGCCTCGCCTTAGCTCAAAGAGAACGATTCTCTAAGGTGCTGAAGCACCAAGTGAATCGGTTCCGTACTATCTGTACTGTCTGCGGCTTCGTCGCCTTGTCCTGATTTAAATTTAATCCACTATACAAAACGTATAAATTGAACAACTAACGTAAGGTCGTCTGAAATCAGTGGACTTAGCGCCAACAGTTTTCAGACGACCTTTTCATCACTTTATCTCAATCTACATTCAAATCAGGCAAATACCAGCTTGCCACCCTCTTCTTTCACATGAATCGTGCTGTCGGGCGCGTATTTGCCTTCGAGCAGGGCTTTGGCCAGCGGGTTTTCGATTTCCGACTGGATGGCGCGTTTGAGCGGGCGTGCGCCGTACACGGGGTCGAAACCGGCTTTGGCAATCAAATCCAAGGCGGCATCGTCCACTTTCAGGTGCAGGTGCTGCGCTTCCAAACGTTTTTCCAAACCTTTGAGCTGGATTTTCGCAATGTTGCGGATATTCTCCTGATTCAGTCCGTGGAACACGACCACTTCGTCGATACGGTTGATCATTTCGGGGCGGAAGTAAGCCTTCACTTCTTCCATCACCGCTTCTTTCACGGCTTCGTAGTCCTGCGTACCCATTTGTTGGATGTGCTGGCTGCCGATATTGGAAGTCATGACGATGACGGTGTTTTTGAAGTCCACGGTGCGGCCTTGTCCGTCGGTCAAACGTCCGTCATCCAATACTTGCAACAGGATGTTGAACACGTCGGGATGAGCTTTTTCTACTTCGTCCAAAAGAATCACGCTGTATGGTTTGCGGCGGACTTGCTCAGTCAGGTAGCCGCCTTCTTCGTAGCCGACGTAGCCGGGAGGCGCACCGATTAAGCGGGCAACGGCATGTTTTTCCATGTATTCGGACATGTCGATGCGGATGAGGTGGTCTTCGCTGTCGAACAGGAAGCCCGCCAAGGCTTTGCACAACTCGGTTTTACCCACGCCGGTCGGGCCTAAGAACAGGAAGCTGCCGTAAGGCTTGTTCGGATCAGCAAGGCCGGAGCAGCTGCGGCGGATGGCGTCGGACACGGCGCGCACGGCTTCGTCTTGACCAACCACGCGGCGGTGCAATACTTCTTCCATTTTCAACAGCTTGTCGCGTTCGCCTTCCATCATTTTTGACACGGGGATGCCGGTCATGCGCGATACGATTTCGGCCACTTCGTCCGCGCCGACTTCAGTACGGAAAAGTTTGTTTTGTTTTTTGCCGTCGGAGTTGCTTTCCGCTGCCTGCAACTGTGCACCCAATTTCGGTAACTCGCCGTATTCGAGTTCGGACGCGCGGGCAAAATCGCCTTGGCGTTTGGCCTGCTCGATTTTGACTTTGATGTCGTCCATCTGTTTCTTGATGTCAGCAGTGCTGGATGATGCCGCTTTTTCGGCTTTCCAGATTTCGTCCAAATCGGCGTATTCTTTTTGCAAGACCGTCGATTTCCTCGTCTATCAGTTCCAAACGTTTTTTGCTGGCGTCGTCGCTTTCTTTGGCAACGTGCATTTTTCCATTTTGAGCTGGATGATGCGGCGGTCGAGTTTATCCATTTGCTCAGGTTTGCTGTCCAGCTCCATTTTGATGCGGCTGGCCGCTTCGTCGATCAAATCAATCGCTTTATCAGGCAGGAAGCGGTCGGTAATATAACGGTCACTCAACTCTGCTGCGGCAACGATGGCGGGGATCGGTGATGTCGATGCCGTGGTGGATTTCGTAGCGTTCCTGCAAACCGCGCAGGATGGCGATGGTGTCTTCCACGCTGGGTTCGCCGACCAATACTTTTTGGAAGCGGCGTTCGAGTGCCGCGTCTTTTTTTCGATGTATTGGCGGTATTCGTCCAAAGTGGTCGCGCCGATGCAGTGCAGTTCGCCGCGCGCCAGAGCTGGTTTCAACATATTGCCCGCGTCCATTGCGCCGTCAGTTTTGCCTGCGCCGACCAAAGTATGGATTTCATCAATGAAAATCAGGGTGTTGCCGTCGTCTTTCGCCAAAGTCGTTCAACACGCCTTTCAAGCGCTCTTCAAATTCGCCGCGGTATTTCGCGCCGGCAATCAATGCCGCCAAATCCAAAAACCAGCAGGCGTTTGTTGCGCAGGGATTCAGGCACTTCGCCGTTGACGATGCGCTGCGCCAAACCTTCGACGATGGCGGTTTTACCCACGCCCGGTTCACCGATCAGCACGGGGTTGTTTTTGGTGCGGCGTTGCAGTACCCTGAATCGCGCGGCGGATTTCGTCGTCGCGGCCGATAACGGGGTCAAGTTTGCCGTCGCGGGCGCGCTGGGTCAGGTCGAGCGTGTATTTTTCAGAGCATCGCGTTGGTCTTCAGCATTGGCATCGTTCACGTTTTGTCCTCCGCGTACCGCGTCAATCGCGGCATTGATGTTTTGTTCGGTCGCCCGGCTTCTTTCAGGATTTTTGCGGTCGCATCGTTCTGCTGCACTAGGCAAGCAGGAAAAGTTCGCTGGCGATATAGGCATCGCCGCGTTTGGTTGCCCGCTTTGTCCATCGGGTTCAACACCGCCTGCAATTCGCGGCTGGGCAGAATATCGCCACCCTGACCGGACACTTTAGGCAGGGCTGTTTAAATGCTGCTGCAAACGCTGTTTCACCTGCGGCACGTTTACGCCCGCATGAGCCAAGAGCGCGGCGGCTCCGCTGTTTTTGATCGTCAAGCAGGGCTTTCAGCACGAAGCCTGCTTCCAGATAGCTGCTGTCCGCAGCCAACGCCAAACTCTGAGCCTCTGCAAGGGCTTGTTGGAATTTGGCGGTTAATTTGTCGAATCTCATCTTTTTGGTTTCCTTTGGTTAGAATTTCGTTACACCCAATATAGGCCCAAATGTGGATAACTCAATAGCAAAAATTTTTATTATGATAGAAAATTTTTCAATATCTATATGTTTTATATTGAAATTATTATTATAAAATCTGTGCATAACTTTTATTGTTCAAGTTCATAACAGATTGCTGACATAAGAAATAAAGACTTTCAAATTAGCAAAAGGTCGTCTGAAAACATTTTCAGACGACCTTTTGAGACGACAAATATAGTGGATTAAATTTAAATCAGGACAAGGCGACGAAGCCGCAGACAGTACAGATAGTACGGCAAGGCGAGGCAACGCCGTACTGGTTTAAAGTTAATCCACTATACTATCTAAACAATCTGTTCGCATAATATCAAAACAAGACAAACCGCTATCAGACTCCGACAAAACGCCTTTTTACCCTTCCATATACCCCCGTTCCCGCATCGAGCAGACTTCTTTCGCCGTGACAATAAAATGATCCAAAAGCGAGACATCAACCAATGCCAAAGCCTGTTTCAGACGACCTGTGAACTGCAATGTCGGATTGCGAAGGCGTTGCCGAACCGCCGGGATGATTATGCGCGATAATCAGGCTGTCGGCGTATTCGTCAATGCGAGCTTGACGATTTCCCTGATATAGACGGTATTTTTCTGCCACCGTTCCGCGCGAGAGTTCGCGCATGGCAATCAACCTGTTTTGGCGGTTGAGCAAAAGCGCGGTGCTGACTTCTATCTTTTCGTGCCCCAAATGCAGGCGCAGATAATCGGCAACGGCTTTCGGGCTGGAAAGCGTGATGTTCTCCTGTAAATCCTCGCCCAAAATCCGCCTGCCGATTTCTTTGACGACGAGCAAATTGGGTAAAACTCGCCAAACCCATGCCCTTGTATGCGGAAAGCGTTTTTAGCGTCGGCGCTCATCAGCTTGCCCAAACTGCCAAACTCGTTCAGCAGATAACGCGCCAAATCCACCGCGCTCATCCCGCGCGTACCTACCCGCAGCAAAATCGCCAGCAACTCAGCATCGCTCAACGCGCCTGCGCCATGCGCCAACAATTTCTCGCGCGGCCGCTCGCCTTCAGGCCATTGTTTGATACTCATGTTTTACCCTTGCGTGAACATTCACGAAAAATCTGTTTGAAAATCTGCTTGTTATTGCACTTTTCTGCAACGAAATGCTTATAAGCAACTATTGTAAATATTTTCATATTTTATTATATTTTTGAATGAATATTTAAAAATATAAGCATAATATTCATATAAATTAATTGCATAAAAAAACAACGCGCTCAACTTCGCTTGTGAAAGCGATTGCCTTTCCTTATTCACCCGTATGGATTGACCGCAGATTCAATCTGACAGGTTTCAAAAATGTCCTGTTTAAATCAAATCCGCAGGAAATCAGCCCCTTCGGGCAATTTCGTATTGCCCCTGCGTGCCATAGGCTAATATAATAGCGAGTTCGGCGGAGGCGGTTTATCCTTGGATTTCCACCCGTTTCCCATCCATGCTGCCCGTGCGCTTCACAAGAGTTTCAGACGACGTTGCGACGTTGCGACTCCCGCCAGCAATCAAACAGCTTTTTATCACCCTTTCGAAAATCCGTTTTGCCGGTACTCGTCATTTTTATTGGAGTATTGCCATTATGACCGCAACCACTGCGTCTTCAGCCAAACCTTATCTTAAAATCCAAGGCTTGGTGAAAAAGTTTGGTGACAATTACGCTGTCGATAACATCGACTTGGATATTTATCAACATGAAATCTTTTGCCCTTTTGGGCAGCTCCGGCAGCGGCAAATCCACGCTGCTGCGTATGCTGGCGGGCATGGAAAGCCCTAATCAGGGCAAAAATCATTCTGGACGGTCAAGACATTTACCAAACTTGCCCCCTACGAGCGCCCCCATCAATATGATGTTTCAAAGCTATGCGCTGTTCCCGCACATGACTGTGGAACAGAACATTGCCTTCGGTCTGAAACAAGACAAAATGCCCAAAGATGAAATCGCTGCGCGCGTGGAAGAAATGCTGCGTCTGGTGCAGATGACCAAATACGCCAAGCGCAAACCGCATCAATTATCCGGCGGCCAGCAACAGCGTATCGCTTTGGCACGCAGCTTGGCAAAGCGTCCGAAAATCCTGCTGCTTGACGAACCTCTCGGCGCGTTGGACAAAAAATTGCGTCAACAAACCCAGCTCGAATTGGTCAATACGCTGGAACAAGTCGGCGTAACCTGCATCATGGTTACGCACGACCAAGAAGAAGCGATGACGATGGCGACCCGCATCGCCATCATGTCTGACGGTCAGTTGCAACAGGTCGGTACGCCCAGCGACGTGTACGACTACCCCAACAGCCGCTTTACCGCCGAATTCATCGGCGAGACCAATATTTTTCGGCGGCGTCGTGATTGACGACCATGCCGATTATGCCGTCATCGAATGCGAAGGCTTTGGAAAACCACGTCCGCATCGACCACGGTCTGGGCGGCCCGAGCGAACAAGACATTTGGGTCAGCATCCGTCCGAAGACATTGATTTGTACAAAGAAAAACCCGACCACTTGGGCAGCTTCAACTGGGCAAAAGGCACGGTAGAAGAAATCGCCTACTTGGGCAGCTTCGCGATTTACCACATCAAACTCGCCAACGGCCGCGTCGTCAAAAGCCAAGTTCCCCGCACCTTATTGGTATGTCCGCAACATCACGCCGCCGACTTGGGACGAAACCGTCTATATCAGCTGGCCGGAAAACCAACCGACTCCGTTGTTCCGTTGATTTAAAGGGAGTGAGATGAACCTTAAAAAAACTGAAAAACAAACTGTTCCGCCGCCCGGGTCAGCGCGCGGTCATTGCCGTGCCGTATATTTGGCTTTTGGTGCTGTTTTCTGATTCCGTTCGCCATCGTGCTGAAAATCAGCTTTGCCGGAACAAGAAATCGCCATTCCGCCGTTTACGCCGCTGACCAGCGTCGATGAAGATTTAGGTCGTCTGAACATCGCCATCAGTTATCAAAACTATGCCGATATCTTCCAAAATTTTTGGAATACCCTGAATCCGTTTGGCGACAGCGAAAACAGCAATATCTATCTGATGACCTACTGGTCTTCGATTAAGACTGCGCTGACGACGACCATCATTTGTCTGCTGATTGGTTATCCGACCGCCTATGCGATTTTCGCGCGCCAATCCCGCTATGCGCAACGGCCTGCTGCTTGCCATCATGCTGCCTTTCTGGACTTCCTTCCTGTTGCGCGTCTACGCATGGATGGGCCTGCTGGGACACAACGGCATCATCAACAATTTCCCTGCTTAAAATGCAGATTATCGAAGAACCTTTAGACCTGTTTTACAACGCGTTCTCGCTGAACTTGGTCATGGTCTATGCCTATCTGCCGTTTATGATCCTGCCGCTTTACACGCAACTGGTGAAACTCGACAACCGCCTGCTCGAAGCGGCTTCTGATTTGGGCGCAGGACCGATTAAATCGTTCTTCACCCATTACCCCTGCCCCTGTCTAAAACCGGCATCATCGCAGGCTCCATGCTGGTTTTCGTACCCGCAGTCGGTGAATTTGTGATTCCCGAGCTGGTTGGCGGTTCGGAAAACCTGATGATCGGTAAAGTCTTTGTGGCAGGCGTTCTTCGATCAAAACAACTGGCCGCTGGCTTCCGCCGTCGCCGTCGTCATGGTCGCACTGCTGGTCGTGCCGATTGCACTGTTCCAGCATTATGAAAAGCCGCGAATTAGAAGAAGGATCCAAATAATGCAGAAATCCCGATTATCCTGGTTCCTGAAACTGATGCTGATGCTGTCGCTGGCGTTTCTGTATATTCCGCTGGTCGTCTTTGGTCATCTATTCGTTCAACGAATCCAAGCTGGTTACCGTTTGGGGCGGCTTTTTCAACCCAAGTGGTACAGCGCATTGCTGGAAAAACGACACCATCTTGGAAGCCGCTTGGCTGTCGCTGCGCATTGCCGCCGCATCCTCGCTTGCAGCCGTCGTTTTGGGCACGCTGGCAGGGCTATGCGATGGCGCGCATCAAACGCTTCCGCAGCAGCACCTTGTTTGCCGGTATGATTTCCGCGCCCTATGGTTATGCCTGACGTGATTACCGGTCTGTCCATGCTCCTGCTGATTATTCAGGTGCAAATGTTCCTGCAAGGCAGCGAATTGCTGCAAAACCTGTACTTCGACCGCGGTTTCTTCACCATTTTTCTCGGACATACGACGCTTTGTATGGCATACATCACCGTCGTCATCCGCTCGCGCCTGGTGGAGCTTGACCAATCGCTCGAAGAAGCCGCAATGGACTTAGGGTGCGCGTCCCGCTGAAAATCTTTTTTTCGTCATCACCCTGCCCTTGATTGCCCCTGCCATCGCTTCAGGCTTCCTGCTCGGCATTACCCTGTCGCTGGATGATTTGGTGATTACCTCCTTCCTGTCCGGTCCCCGGTTCTTCCACATTGCCGCAGGTGATTTTTCTCCAAAATCAAGCTGGGTCTCGACCCGCAGATGAATGTGTTGGCAACCATCCTGATCGGCATCATCGGTACGCTGGTCATCGTCATCAATTACTGGATGATGCGCCAAAGCAACCAAACGTGATCGGGAAGCCGCCGAAGCCTACCGTCAGGAAAAGCTTGCCGCAGAAAAACAAATTGACCCAATCAGACAGGGCTGACCGCATCAATGCAAGGTCAGCCTGTTTTTCTCACGCAACCCGTTTGACAACTTTTCGGACGACCCTCAACTATAGTGGATTAAATTTAAATCAGGACAAGGCGACGAAGCCGCAGACGGTACAGATAGTACGGAACCGATTCGCGGTGCTTCAGCACCTTAGAGAATCGTTCTCTTTGAGCTAAGGCGAGGCAACGCCAGTGCTGGTTTAAAGTTAATCCACTATACCCTCAAAGGTCGTCTGAAACCACGACAAGCATTACCCCTATGATTCATCCCAATTTCAAAGAATACCTTCCCTCCTATTATTTCAGCACCATTAATCCCCACGCCGCTTATCCCAAGCTTGAAGGTCGTCTGAAAACCGAGACCTGCGTCATCGGTGGAGGATTGACAGGGACTTTCACAGCCCCTTCCCCTTGCCGAAAACGGACGCGAAGTAACCGTACTCGAAGCCGCCCGCATCGGCTTTCGGGTGCATCAGGGCGCAGCGGCGGGCAAGTCATCAGCGATTACGCCTGCGGTATGGAAGAAATCGAAAAAGCAAGTCGGCTTGGAACAAGCCCGCTGGTTTAGCAGCAATCCCTGCAAGCCGTCGAACTCGTTGACGAACGGGTTAAAAAAACATCAAATCGCCTGCGACTGGCAGCGCGGCTGCGCTACCGTCGCCATCCGCCCGCAGCATTGGGAAGAATTGCAAACAAATGGCATGAACACGCCCGACAACATTACGGCGCTACCCATTACCAACTCTGGGATAAAGCCACGCTCAAGCAACAACTTGCCAGCGATATGTACTTGGGCGCACAGTTCGATCCTCATTCCGGCCACCTCCATCCGCTCAACTATACCCTGGGCATCGCCCGCGCCGCTGTCGAAGCAGGCGCGCAGATTTTCGAACAGTCCCCGATGACCCGTATCGAACCCTATCAAGGCGGCTGGCTCGTCCATACCCCGGACGGCAGCATCGAATGCCAAAACCTCGTGTATGCCGTCAACACCTACGCCGGTTTGCATCAAAAATTCAAGCCGTTGGAAAAAAAAGCCATCGCCGTCAGCACCTTCATCATCGCCACCGAACCGCTGGGCGGACGCGCCAAAGAACTCATCCGCAACAACATGGCTGTCTGCGACAACCGCCACGTCCTCGACTACTACCGCCTCAGCTCCGATGGCCGCCTACTCTTCGGCGGCAAAGACAACGAGTTCATCGACGACCCCGACCGCATGACCGAGCTTGTCCGCCAAGACATGCTCAAAGTCTTCCCCAGCTTGCCGATGTCAAAAATCGAACATTCATGGGGCGGCGAATGCGACATCACCGCCAACCTCGCCCCCCACTTCGGCAGACTCGCGCCCACTGTTTACTATGCCCAAGGCTACTCGGGACACGGCATGGCGATTACCGGCATAGCAGGCCTTGCCATCGCCGAAGCCATCATGGGTGACGATGGTCGTCTGAAACTGTTTGAAAAACTCAAACACCCCAGCATCATCACCCAACCTTTCCTGCGCAAACTCGGCTCCTTCCTCGGCTCGAAATATTACCAATGGAAAGACAGCCGTTAAGCATTTGGTTAAAAGCTCGAACACATCAACAAAAGGTCGTCTGAAACCCGATTCAGGGTTTCAGACGACCTTTTCGATATTGAATTGAAGGCTTTCCAATCAAAACTGCTATCGCATCAAATGTTCAACGAACGCTCAATAGCTCAGATTCCTACCCCTTCTCCGTTTGTGTTCCAAACCCAGTACATCAAATGAATTCCGCTTGCTGGATTGGAAACATTTTCATATACGGTAATCGAAACAATTTTTTTCCACTTTCGTCAAACACGATTTCCAGATAAAGGCTTATCAGGGCTGCGGTCGCGGTTGAAAAGGCGGAATACCCTTTGCGCCTCAAAAATCTTTCCGTGCGCTTTCAAATATTCGGGCAACTGGCTGATGTTTTTGAAAACTACCGCCAAAACCCGCCGCCATGTTTCTTAAGATATTCCGGCGTTCCTTCTATGTCGAAATTACGCGTTATCCCTCAGTGGCTGATCCGAACCTTGGCTTGTCTGTTTGCCTGTTGATAAAACCAAAGTATCCCGACGCCTGAGTGCTTTCATTTCTTGTATCACCGGTTCTACCGCCTGCTGATTATAGCTCCGCTCCCCTTTTTCCCCATCTGATCAATAGCCTCTATCACTTTATCAACGTTTTTTTAGGATCATTCGGATCAATATCAGGGAACAGTGCCTGCTCCAGCGGATTGTCTCCGCCGGGAATGCCCCAAATCTCCGCCAATTCTTTAGGGCTGCGTTCAAACAAACAACTGGAATCGATATTTTCGGCAACCTGACGGACAAAATCATCAATGCCGCCAATCTGATGCAGGTTGGTGCAGTTTGAAGAAGGTGCGCCTTTCTACTTGCTTGACGCTATTAGAGTTGGACGCGATTGGATTCAAATCGGATTGGGAAGAAGCTGATGACGTGGAAGATGGAACAGCGGATGCGCCGACTTCTTTTGTTTTATCTTCTTTGCTTAGAGAACACGCAGTCAGCATGATTACGGTAAGCCATAAGAGAAGTGATGACGTTTCGTTTTTCATTATTTTAGTTTTCAACATAAAGAGGTCGTCTGAAAATCTGCCATTTCATTTTTCAGACGACCTGTTATTCATAGAACTCAAGAACCTTGTTATTGCCAACAAGGTGCTCAACCCATCTTACCCGACGCGGTAAAACGCCAAGCTGCCCTAAACAGGTTGGGAAATGTTTGACCTGTTTGTTGCCCGTCATGACCGCGCGCTCGAGGACGCGGATTTTGTTTTGGCGCACAATAAATCAAAGTCTTTGAGCGTACACCAATGGATGTTCGGCGTGTCGTACGCAATGGTAGGGCATGCGTTCCGGAAACCGGCATATGCCCTCCGACGGCGATTTGGAAGCGGTTGCGCCAGTAGCCGAAATTCGGGAAGCTGACAATCGCCTGTTTCGCCACGCGCATGAGACAACGCAGGATTTTCTCGGTATTCTGCATGGCTTGGATGGTTTTGGCTCAAGACGATAACGTCAAACGTCTGATCGCCAAATTCATGCCAAACCCTGCTCCAAATCGGCTGGAATGACGTTTCACGCCGCGCGACATCGGCGGCGATGACGCTGTCGGTGTCGATTTCGATGCCGTAACCGCTGCATTTTTTGTGCTCCACCAAAGCCGCCAGCAATTCGCCGTCGCCGCAGCCCAAGTCCAAGACGCGGCTGCCTTCGGGAATCCAGTCGTAAATCAACTGCAAATCGTCGCGCAAATTCGCGATCGGCAATCCTTGTCAACATTGTTCATATAAACCGCTACGGCGCGCATATAGGCCTCGTCTTCCATCAAAAAGGCGTCATGGCCGTGGTTGGATTTGACTTCGATATACTGCACCGGCTTGTGCGCGGCAATCAGCGCTTTGACCAGCTCTTTGGAACGCGCGGGCGAGAAACGCCAGTCGGTGCTGAAGCTGGCGACAAAAAAATTTCGCTTTTCACATTTTGCAAAGGGCGCGGGTCAGGCTGTCGCCGAAATCCGCCGCCGGATCGAAATAGTCAAAGCCTTGGTCATGAGCAGGTAAGTGTTGGCATCGAAACCGTCCGACAAATTTGTCGCCCTGATAGCGCAGATAGGATTCCACCTCAAATTCAACGCCGTAGCCGTATTGATAGCCGTTTGAACGCAAATCGCGTCCGAATTTTTTGCCCAAACCGTCTTCGGCAAGATACGTAATGTGCCCCATCATTCGGGCAATCCGCAAGCCCCGTGCGGGAACGGTATTGTGGCTGCGGTAATGTCCTTCGTTGAAATCAGGGTCGGTCAAAATCGCCTGACGTGCTACATCATTAAACGCGATATTTTTGCGTCGAGAGTTTCAGCGCAGACGCAATCACTAAGGCATGGCGCACGCGCTCGGGGATAGAAATCGTCCACTGCAAAGCCTGCATGCCGCCCAAGCTGCCGCCGACAATCGCCGCCCATTGTTCGATACCGAGATAATCGGCAAGCGCGGCTGGGATTTTACCCAGTCCTTCACCGTAACCACCGGAAAATCGCGCCGTATTCCCTGCCCGTTTCAGGATTGGTCGACAAAGGCCCGCTGCTGCCGTCGCAGCCGCCCAGATTGTTCAAACCGACCACGAAAAAAACGTTCCGTATCAATCGGTTTGCCGGGACCGACCATATTGTCCCACCAGCCCGCATATTTATCCTCCGCCGAATGCCTGCCTGCAACATGATGGTTGCCCGACAGCGCATGGCGAGATTAAAACTCGCATTGTTTTTTTCGGCATTCAGCTCGCCGTAGGTTTCAATCATCAGATCGAAACGCGGCAAAGTTTTACCGTTTTTCCAAAACCAGCGGCATCTCAAACGGAATTTTTGGGGCGTTAGCAATGCCCACCGAGGCACTTTGACTCATATCCTATCCCAACAAATGCGGCGAAAAGCGTTATTATATAGCAAACGGCATGACTTTTTGACACGGTCGGACAAGCAGCCCGACGCGCTGAAACATCCGTCCCCATGCCGCCGCGCCCGAACCATACTTTTTCAGACGACCGTCCCCCGCTTCCCGATATGATAGGCAGACTTTTCCGTATTTTTCTTTTTCGCACTTGCCGCGCTGATCATCAACCGCCTCTTCAGCCCGCAAGCAAAAACGCGCCCTGCGCGATGTCGCCAAAATCAGCGCATGGGTGCTGCTCGGTGCTGCCGCAGCGACGCTGTTTTGGTATCTGGTCATGCTGTATTTCAAACATATTCCGGATTCTTATTGAACGGATGTTGATAGCCAGACAAAAGGTCGTCTGAAAACACAAATTCAGGTTTTCAGACGACCTTTTCCCGTATATTAAAAGCACGGGGGATGACGACGTTGCCCAAAGCGGCAGCCTCAGCTCAAGATTTAGCATCCGGCTTCTCCTTAAACTCCGTTCCGACGAACGTCCGTTTCGGATTGCCGCGCTCCACCTGATAAAAGCCGGCTGTGCTGTGCGCGGGCGTAATCGTCGGTCTGTCCGGCATGATGTTCCGCCAGCTTTTTGCGCCAGCAGGGTCAAAGCCAATTTTTGTTGGCATGCTGACTGCGTTCGCTTTCGACGCGCACGGAAATACCGCTTGCTTTATGAGTGGCGCGGACGGCACTCAGTTTTATTGACGTGCTGCCCGCCTTTGCCGCCCGAACGGCAGGGTTTGAAACTCAATTTCGCTTTCAGACGGCATTTCAGGCATATCGGGCATGCGGAAAAACGCCGATATACCAGTTTTTACGCGGATGTTTCGGACGGACGGGGCTGGCGCATATCCATTGCAGCGATGCCCTGCCAGCTTTGCGCCAAACGTGTCGGCATGCTCGCCGTCCAGCATCAGGCACCGCCGACAGGATGCCGTGTTTATCGGCGGTTTCGCAGACAATCTCTGCCTCGACACCTTCCGCGCTTGCGGCCTCGGCCAGCAGCTCCCAAGACGAAACGGGCGAAAGATGCGGCATTCGGCAGGCCCCTTGGGCGGTAGAAATTTGTAGATAAATCATGGTTTTATTTCCTTTTCATCTTGGGCGGAAGGAATATTTTTTCGTCAAATTCCCTTGTTGCCGATTTTTGGCTTTTATCGGGCACGCTCGGGCTGATTTCGGCCTCGCTTTTAAGCTGCGACAGGTATTCGCAGATGTTCTGCCACACGATATCGGGATCGATGTAGATGCCGAGTGCGGAAAGTTGCGGGTTTGGCGGCAAAGTCCTGACTGCTGTCCGATTTGCGTTGGACGGTTTGGGTCGGCGTAATACACGAGCAGCAGCGGCACATTCCGATAGGTTTTTCAATATTACGTTGTCCCGTTCTCTGCAGACGGCTTGAAAATCGGCATTTTGGATCTCGTCATGCCAAGCCCAGTAGTAATTGCCGTATTTCGGCAAAACGTATTCCGCACCATCTTGAAAACAGATTGACCGACAGAAATAACGCCCAATTTTTTTGCTTAAAATTTGTCCGACATCGTAAGACGTATAGACTTTTATCATTCGTGGCAAACAGGTATACACGCAGGTTGCCGATATACAGTTCCGACACCACGGCGCACGCACCGTATTCCTTTTCCCACTCGGCAGGCGGCTTGGGCAGGCTGTGTAGGATTTCAGCACCAGACGGCAGGCGGCGGTCGAACACCAATACGGGGTCGACACCGTATTTCGCTACTTTGTGGTCGTAGAAATCTTTTAAATTTACTGATGATTTTCATGCCTCACCTCCACAGTCGCCGCTGGTTTTATAAGTCAAATACGGGTTTCAGCCGGGCCACCAGTTCGATCAGACCTGCGTTTTGCCATGGCTGCAAATGACGCTGTCTATGTCTTTATAGAGCCTGCGGGCCTTCTTCAAAAATCAGAGCCTTTGTCCTGACAAACGACGCACGCTGCCGAAGGCGGTTTCGGCGCAGGCTGTCGGCAGAATATTTGTGCGACAGGCGGCCTTTTGCATTCGCCGCGCTGCCATTTCCGTCCCTGCGCCGTGTGCCAATGAGTTTCAGCGAAATGCGTGCAATCGTGCGGTCGGCTTTGAACCAGATAGCTGTAATCGCCGCGCGAGCCGGGTATCACGACCAGACCTTTAGTCGGCGGGCGTTGCGCCTTTTGCGGTGCAGCCAACCGGTTTGCCCGCGATTTCAGCTTGTTCAAGGAAATTGTGATGCACGTCGAGCAGGCAATCGCCTTCCGTGCGCCAGCGGTCGAGCATTCTGCGGCAATCAGACGGCGGTTTAAACGGGCGAACTCGAGGGCGCCTGATGTTCGGCAAGATAGTCCGCCGCAGCCTCGCTGCCTTTCTGCCAAACCTCGATGGCCGTAGGCTTCGATGTGGCGTCGCAAAATCTGCTGCCCCAGTCCGCGCGAACCGCTGTGTACCAGCAACTGCAAACGGTTTGAATCTGAAAGACCGCGGGAAGCAAATCGTCGCGGTAGAACGGTTTCAACGGTTTGCAACTCGGCAAAGTGATTGCCGCCGCCGATAGTGCCTGACTGCGAGGTCGTCTGAAAACGGAAAATCGGATGCAGATTCTCCGAGTAAGGCTTCTGTTCGTCTTGGCTCAAAGGCGTATCGATGCTGCCAAGCTGCTTGGCAAGTTTGGCGGGTTTAAGCTGGCGGCGGACAAAGCGGTTTGCCAAAACGCCATGCCGCAGCCGATGTCGTTGCCGATGAGCGCGGGGTAAAAATGGTCGTTCGCTGAAAAACGCTGCACCGACGGGATAACCCGCGCCGGGCATGCAGATCAGGCGTACGCCGCTACGCGCAGTAGTGCGGCAGCTTGGCGGTGATTTTTCGAGTTGAGCGACGGCGTTGCCTTCAATCCAGGTTTCTGGAATCAGCGATGATGTGAATATGATGGGATTTTGATAATTGCCCATGTGATGCTTTCTTTAAAACGGACAGATGGAAAACGAATCCAAACCGACAAAACAAAAAGATGCCCGGTTTGAAAATATACCGACTGCCGTCTGAGGTTTTCAGACGACCTCTGTCCGATTAATGGGAAAGCAGCCCGAAGCGGGCGATAGGAAAATACGGGAACGCGTTGTCCGAAAATCAGACCGACGCTTGGGCTGCAAAAAGAATGGATTGAGCGGATTGAAGTATTGCGTGTCATGGCTGCTCCTTTCTTTGCATGTGAAAATGTGAAAACAGGCGGATTATAGAAATGTTTGAAACGTTACAATCAAACTGTGTTTTTTGGTGAATAGGTGTTGCAATACTGTCATGACGCATAGAACAAAAAGCAGCCTGCAATTTGAAATTGAAGCTCAGGCTGCTTTTTACGCTCGAGACGGCCTCACGTCTCCAAAGCCCTCAGCCATGCCGCCAATCCTTGTTCGAGTTGCGTGCGGGTGTCCGCATCCAGCTTTTCCAGCAGTCGCTTTTCGTTTTTCCATGCGGGAACACGGATTTTTTTCAATCAATTCTTTTGCCTTTATCCGTCAGGCGGATAAAGCAGGCTGCGGGCATCGTCCGGGTTGGGCAAGCGGTCGATTAAAGCCTTGGCTTCCAGATTTTTCAGGCGCGTGGTCATGGTGCGGACGTTACCATCAGCGCTGAAAAACAGCTCGGTCGGGGTCAGCGTATAAGGCGCGCCACTGCGGCGCAAAGTAGCCAGCACATCGAACGAGCCTTCGGTTAAACCGTATTCTCCGTAAACTTTTTCCAATTCGCGTGCGATTAAAGCAGCGGCGCGTTTTCAGACGACCTATTAACAACAGTGTTCTCTGCTTCCAATTCTGGTGGTTCCTGCTTCCATTGGGCAACGGCGCGGACGGCTGCATCAAGGTGTTCGGTCATAGGATGCTCCGTTCAGGTTTTTCAATGGCGATTATTTTATCTTGACTTCAAGCTAATTTCTATTTATATTTAACTTGAAATCAGAGATAACTCAACTGGAGAAAACCATGTTTGCCGATAAACAAGCCGTTTTAAACGCCTTCCGTTTCCGCCACGCCTGCAAAAGTTATGATGCGGCAAGAAAATCCTCGCCGATGATTTTGCTTATATTCTGGAAACTGCACGCATGTCGCCCAGCTCGTTCCGGGCTGGAACCTTGGCGAGTTTTGGTGGTGCAGAACCGTACTCTCGCGCGAAGAGTTGCGCGGCATCGCACGCGCGGCGGAAAAATCATGGATTGCAGCCATTTTTGCAGTTTTGTTGGCGCGCACGCAGGCTGCCATGCAGGCGGATTATCAGGAAAAATCTGGGGCGATGTGCATGGAATGCCGCCCTGAAACCGTTGAATGATGCAAAAATTTTTCAAGCAGTTTGCCGAAACTGATTTTGCCATTACGATAATCCGCGCTCGTTTAACGATTGGGCAGCTAAGCAAAACCCTATATCGCGTTGGCGAATATGATGACCGCTGCCGCGTTGATTGGTGTGATTCCACGCCGATGGAAGGCTTTCAAAAAGAAAATGTGGAAAAAGTTGCTGTCCGGCAAAGGCCTCATCAATCTTGACGAATACCGCGTCACGCGTCATGGCGACGTTTGGCTATCGCGCAGGCGAACCCAAGCGCGACAAAACGCGACAGGCAGTAGACGATGTGGTTGATTGGATTGAATAAACACCTGAAAATCAGCAACACAGACATTCACCAGTTGGCAAAATTAAGAGTTTTTGACCGATGGCAGCCTGCACTTGAATGAAGAAGAGAAGGTTTTCCGATAGGCCAAATTTTCCCACCCGCTTATTCATTTATTTGGAGGACTTATGCGCTTACATTATTCCCAATATGCCCTTGACAGCTATAAGGCACTGCTGGCTGGAAGCCAGCCTCACGCTAGATAGTACCTTGAAAGATTTAGTGAAACTGCGCTTTCTGCAAAATCAACGGCTGCGTTTTTGTGTCGATATGCACGTTAAAGAAGCCAAGCTGCACGGCGAGCGTGAACTGCGCCTGCATCATTTGGCCGTTTGGCACGAATCAACTCTGTTTACTGAAAAAAGAACGGGCCGCGCTGCAATGGGCGGAAAACCTGACCCGCATCTCCAAACAGGGTATCCGCGATGCAGACTACGCAGCGGTACGCACTCATTTTTGATGAAGAAGAACTGGTGGCGTTGACTCCCGTCATCAACACCATCAACGTCTCGAACCGCCTGAACGTGGCTTTTTGCCACTCCGGCGGGAGGCATGGATAGTCTGATGGGATTGGAAAAGGCAGGTTTGATTTAGTCTGGCAAGACAATCTGAAATCGATCAAACATCAACAGGGGCTACCTAAAATATAAAAAGCAGTCTGCACATTCAAAACCAAAGTGCAGGCTGATATTGCCCCATCACACCCTTCCCTCTTTTTCAGACGACCTACTGTATAGTCAATCTGAAAAAGCTGCATTCCTACGAGAATCAAAATGCTCCAGTCATACCGCCACCATCCTGACCACCGCGCTCGCTCCGCTGATTTGGGGCAGCACCTATCTCGTGACCACCGAATTCCTACGCCCGAACCGACCCGTTCACCGCCGCGCTTATCCGTGTTTTACCCGCAGGGCTGTTGCTGTTGGCGTGGACGCGGCGTATGCCCTCGGCGCGGCGAATGGGGCGACAGTTGTCGTCCCTGCTTGGTTTTTGAACATCGGCTTTTTCCAGGCCATGCTGTTTGTGGCGGCGTATCGCTTGCCGGGCGGACTGGCGGCGGTGTTTGAGTTCGACGCAGACGCTGATGGTGCTGGTGTTCACTTGGTTAATCGGTGAAAACCATGCCGCCCTAAAGCAGCTTGGGCTTGGTCGGCGGCAGGGGTTTTGGGGATTGCGCTTTTGGTTTTGTCACCGCAGGCGCGCTATGACGGAACGGGGCATTTTGGCGGCATTGGCGGGTGCGGCGGCGATGGCGTTGGGTGTGTGTTGTCGAAACACCGCCGCACTTCGCTGCCCGTGTTGGCGTTTACCGGCTGGCAGCTTTTTCATCGGCGGCTTGTTTTTACTGCCCGTCGCCCTGCTTGCCGAACCGCGGCTCGAATCTTTAAGCCCCGCCAATATCGGCGGCTATCTGTATTTGAGCCTGTTTGGTGCCGTATTGGCTTATGTGTTGTTTTTTTCAGAGGAATCGCCAAACTTTCGCCTGCTGCGGTTTCGTCGCTGGGATTGCTCAGCCCTGTCTCGGCATTTATCTTGGGCTGGCTGTTTTTAGGGCAAGGGATGGACGCGAAGTCGCTGGCGGGATTTGCGTTGGTGTTGGTATCGATATTCGAGGGTGCAGCGGGCAGTCATGAAAAAGGTCGTCTGAAAACAGCCTTGAAGCCTTCAGCTGCGTTTTCAGACGACCTTTTGCACCGGTCGGTTTATTTCTTCAAGAATGCCCGTTTCAGAATAATCAGCCAATCTTTTTATCCAAAACAGGACGTTGCGTAAATACATCGTATTTACTGCCGTCCAGTTTCTGTAAAATCAGTTGTCCGCCGACAATAATCATCCGCAATTCAAATCCCCAAGCGGCCTTTCAGCGTTTTACCCAAGGGCGAGCCGCCTTTGAGCATTTGGAACGCACGGTTGCATCTCATACGCCATCAGTCTTTGGAACGCAAAATCCCGCTTTTGCCTTCGGCGATTTGCGCTTCGCTGACGTTAAATTTTTGCAAGTCGTCCTGCGGGATATAGACGCGGCCTTTCTGCCAATCGACGGCAACGTCCTGCCAAAAGTTAATGAGTTGCAACGCGGTGCAGATACCGTCACTTTGGGCGATGCTGACTTCGTCGGTTTGTCCGTACAGATGCAGCATAATGCGCCCGACTGTATTGGCGGAACGGCGGCAGTAGTCAATCAGGTCGCCAAAATCCTGATAACGGGTTTTTGACAACATCCTGACTGAATGCGGACAAAAGATCGTAAAACGGCTGCAGCGGCAGCTTGAAAGGCGCGATGGCTTCACGTTGCAAACGTTGCATTAGCGGGTCAGCGGCGTTTCGCCGCGCTGTATGCGGTCGAGTTCGGATTTGAGTTCATCCAAAGCGCGCAAGCGTTCATCGGCTTCGGCATTGCCTTCATCAGCGAGGTCATCCGCAGTGCGCGCAAAAGCGTAAACGGCATGGGTAGGCTTGCGCAGGCGGCGGGGCATGACAAGCGAGCCGACGAGGGAAGTTTTCGTAATGATTGACGGACATAGATATTTGAAATTTGGTATTGGGGTCGTCTGAAAGTATGGAGCCGCGTTGCTCACATGATTGGCTTACGGCAGCTGTACTTTCAAACCTGTATTAACAACTCGGCATGATTCTAACACAACACATTATTTTATTAATGATTTAACTGTACGGCGTGCATAGAAATCCAAACTCAAAACCACAAAATCATCCTGTTTTTCCCAATTCAGACGACCCTTTCCACAACGGATTTTAGCTACGGCAAAAACTATATTGAGATGACGAATCACAATACGGAAATAAGCTGTCCCATCCAAACTTAACCCAAAACCATGCCGTCCTCGTTCTTCAATATATCCGTAAACACTTGATTCGCTTATAATCCCCATACTTCCAAGTAAGCGGAGACTACAATGGACATGATGGCTTTCACGAATATTTTTCTTGATCGTGCTATGTATTTTCACCATGCTGCTGGTGTGGTCGCGAGATGGAAGCGTAAGCAGGCGTATTTTTGAAAAAAATCAAAAGCAATCCGGACAATCTGAAATGGCTCGAACAAAATCTGACCGGAAAAGAAACAGCAGACCTCAAAAACATCAACGAGCATTTCGGGCTGCCTTTGCTGCAAGCGAAGCAATTACTTGAATACTACAAGCAGCAGTCGAAAAATAATCTATCGTAAAAAAATAATCTATGGTTTAAAACAGGCGGGCTGAATTCAGTCCGCCTGTTTTTACCCATTTCAAAAATCTTTTTATTTCTGTATTGACAGAAATAAAAAGACAAAAATAAAATACCCTCACTATGAAACTGAATCCGACCACTGAAAAATTTATCCTCCACTGGGGCGAAATGGGCACCAAATGGGGCGTCAACCGTACCGTTGCGCAAATCCACGCCCCTGCTCTACATCTTAGGGCAGACCGATGAATGCCGAAGAAATTACCGAAACGCTCGGCGTAGCGCGCTCCAATGTCAGCAACAGCATCAAAGAGCTGCAAAACCTGAGGCTGGTGCATACCGTGCATATCTTGGGCGACAGACGCGATCATTTTGAAACTTCAGACGACGTCTGGACTTTTGTTCCGTACCATCGCAGAAATGCGCATGCAGCGTGAAATCGAACCGACGCGGCAATTTTTGCAAAAGCCTGATCGACAGTCCTGAATTTAGTCAGGAAAAATGAAACCGCCAAGCAGCGAATCCGACAAACCCATGATTTCATTAACACACTGACCATATGGGCAAATGAAATGTTGAAGCTTTCCACCTCAACCATGGTGAAAATTTTAAAAATAGGCGCCGGAATACAAAAATTTTTCCGATGATACCTCCCCAATTGGTTTACAAGATACAACACCCGGTTTCTCTTACTCAATCATAGGTGTGTTATGACGCATTCAACAGAAGATTATTTCGACTATCCGAGAGGCAGAGTCATCATCGTTTATGCTGCATCTACGGTATTTTTTGCATTTAGTATCGGCTACTATGCTTTATTCTTTACCGTACCTGCCCTAATTTGCGGTTTGATCTTAAGCTTGACGTCTGCATATCAGAGACTTACGCGGCCTTATACGGGCAATCATAACCGGATCACTATGCGGTTGTCTGTATCTTTTACTGTTTGGTGCAGATTTTGTCACCAGCCTCCTAGCTGGCGTGGTAATAGGTGGTACTTATTCTTTGATTGTTGGTCGTTTTGAGTCTGCCCAATCCTCCTGGGGAGGATGATATTCAGGAACCTGCCTAATTTTTCACCCTCTATATTTCTCTTTTGACAGAAATTTTAGAAATTACAGGCTAAATATATAAACAAACCGAAAATGAAATTAGGAAACCAATATGTCCCGACAACACTACACGCAATCTCCCTGCTTACCTGTCTTACTCGATGGGGCTGTTATGGCTGTGGAGCGGTACCCAACCTCTGTTTTTTTCATGCCCGAAATGTCATTGGATTTGCTGCATTCGGTCGGCATTCCCGATCCGTTGCAATGGCCGACATTGATCGCCGCTTCACTGTGGACATCGGTTTTTGCCTTTTTTTATGCTTCAGCCGCTTTCGCGCCCGTTCCGAAATATGGCTGCTGCAATTGCTGACCGTCGCGGCATACAGCCTGATTATTGCTTTCAGGCTGCCCGAAATGTGGGCGCACCCTTTTTGCGCCTTTGGTAAAAACCTGCCGATTATGGCTACTTTATTTTTTTCCTGTATCAATCCGTAGGAGATAAAAAAATGAACACCTATTTAATCGTTAAAACCCTGCACATCATCTCGGCTACCTTAATGGTCGGCACTGGGTTTTTGGTACGGCGTTTTACCTCTTTTGGGCAAACCGCAGCGGTTCGGTCGCCGCGCAGTCGGTCGTATCGCATTGGGTCATCAAAGCAGATTGGTGGTTTACAACCCCCGCCGTCATTTTCCAACCCTTGTCCGGTTTATGGATGCTGTATGAACGCGGCTATACCGTTTCCACCATGCTGGAACAAAATTGGGTATGGATGACGCTCGGTTTATACATCCCTTGCAGGCATTTGCTGGCTGCCCGTTGTCTGGCTGCAAAATCCGTATGGCAAAGATTGCAGAACAAGCGCATAAAGAAAACGCAGACACTATTCCGGAACCCTATTGGCGTTATGCCAGACGCTGGGAATTGCTGGGCTATCCCGCCTTTTGCGCCACTATCGTGATTTACTTCCTGATGGTGATGAAACCGATTTAAAGATTTTTCAGACGACCTCATCACCACCATAAAGAAAAACCATGAACATCATCATTTTCGGAGGCAGTGGCTTCATCGGCAGCCGTACCGCCCAAATCTTAAAAGAACAAGGTCACCAAGTTTGGACGCCCGACCGCCGCGCCTTCGATTTTTCTTCATCCCGATGAAACCGCTGCACGCCGTTTATTGGAAGGGCAAGACGTCCTTATCAACTGCATCGGCATCATGAGCCGTCATGCCGAAATACTCGAAACCGTACACCACCGCACGCCCAAACAACTCGCCGCATGGGCAAAAGCAGCAGGCATAAAACGCTGGGTGCAACTATCCGCACTGGGTGCCGACCCATCTCAACCCATCAACTTTGTCGGCAGTAAAGGACGTGGAGATGATGCCGTCGCCCAAAGCAGCATCCCGATTGCCATAGCCAGACCATCCGTCGTTTACGGGCGTAGGGGAACCAGCTGCGAACTGTTCATCAAATTAGCCCGCCTCCCTTTACTTCCCACTACCGGAAGGCGGCCGCTTTTACTTGCAGCCCGTCCATCTTGCCGATGTTGCCGAAGGTTTGGCAAAACTTGCCGTCCAAACCGACACAGGCCACAGCATCGTCAACATGACCGGCAGCCAAACGCTGACCTTGGCGGAATACCTGACCACCCTCCGCCAAACCCTGCACCACAAACCGCCGCAACGTATCCTGCCCATCCCCTGCGCCTGATTGACCCTGCGCTGCCGTTGGCAAACATCCCTCAGCAACGGCATCATCAGCCGTGACAGCTTTGCCCTGCTCAAACAAGGCTCATGCGCCGATTATTCTGATTTTGAAGCTTTATTGGGGAGAGCGCCATTAGCTGCGGAAAACTTTTCCCGTCAAGGCTGAATCAGCCATACACAGAAAAGGTCGTCTGAAACCGTCCCCGCCTAAAGCCGGTTTCAGACGACCTTTTCCTAATACAAGAGACCGCTGATACAATAAAGCGCCCGTATGAAAAATATTTTGCTACAATATGTAATTGTATGTTACATAAAGCAGTATATCATCAATAAAATAATATTTTCATCACGGCTCATATCATGGCTCAGATTAAATTTAAAACACATCTTAAATGCATCCTACTTGCTTCCATCTTGCTCTCCGGCTGTCAGACCGCCTTTGAAGAAGATCAAACCCGGCGCAGCAAAATTACCCATTCGCCCTCAATCACCCCCGTAGCGGCGCAAGCCATCGGCATGGAAGACACAGGCTCCTTCAATATCAGCAGCAATGCCACGCGTTTTTGCCTACCGCAGCGGCTTAGACGATACTGCCAACGGAGATGGCAAAGGCACAGGTCAATGCCGTGCGCCAAGCCCTGTGGCAAGCCGCCATTACCTCCCAATTCGACAACGTAATCGCCGAAGAAGCAGGGTAATGCCTACCTTGCCGACATCAAAAATCCGCGAAGGAAAAATCAACTATTTCAGCCGTTATCTCGCGGATCAGGCGGTTGACCAACGCAACAACCGTATCGGCCGCAGCATCGGCAGCGGCAGACCCTAATACCGACATGAAGGCCCTTGCCGAAAGTGTTTTTGCTTTATTACCACAAAAATCGGCTTGTGGACCGCATCGGAAACGCGTACCAACGGCCGCAAAAGTATGGCGCATTACGCAAGAAAAACTCAGTCCTACTGCCTACCGCGAAGCCATGAAAAATATCGAACCGTTGGATGCCGAAGGCTTGCGCGAGGAAAGAGCGCAATATGCCCAAACCCGACAAAATCGACTCGATTTCCAAAACGGTTAAAAGCCATCAGAAAAGTAAAAAGACTGATTTTTTCGACACTCTGTGCAAGTTTTGAGTAATTCATCAAAAACAGCGTAAACTGTCGCAAAACCCATTTTTCAGACGACCCCTGCTTGCAAAGAGGTCGTCTGAAAACATTCTCCTGCCGATTCAGCCGTTTCCAGAAGGACAAAGGACGATTATGAATTTCCCACCGCGTTACGTTTCCGCCACCCGTATGCGCCGTATGCGCAAAGACGACTTTTTCCCGCCGCCTGATGCGCGAACACACCCCTGACCGCAGACGATTTGATTTATCCCCGTCTTTCGTACTCGAAGGCAGCAACCAAGAAGAAGCCGTCCTCTCCATGCCCGGCGTGAAACGGCAAAGCTTTGGACAAATTATTGTTCACTGCCGAAGAAGCCCTCAAAGCTCGGCATCCCCTATGCTGGCGCTCTTCCCCGTTGTTACCCAGAATAAAACCGACTTGGGCGGAAGAAGCCTACAACCCCGAAGGACTCGTACCGACCGTCGTACGTACCCTGCGCGAGAAAATTCCCCGAACTCGGCATCACGACCGACGTCGCCCTCGACCCCTTACACCATCCACGGGCAAGACGGGCTGACTAATACGAACGGCTACGTCCTCAACGACGAAACCATCGAAGTTTTGGTGAAACAAGCCTTGTGCCACGCCGACGCTGGCGCGCAGGTCGTCGCCCCATCCGACATGATGGACGGCCGCATTCTCGCCATCCGCGAAGCCCTCGAAGACGCAGGACACATCCACACCCGCATCATGGCGTATTCCGCCAAATACGCTCCGCATTTTACGGTCCCGTTCCGCGATGCGGTCGGCAGTTCCGGCAACTTGGGCAAAGCCGACAAGAAAACCTACCAGATGGACCCCGCCAACACCGACGAAGCCCTGCACGAAGTCGCCCTCGACATTCAGGAAGGTGCGGATATGGTGATGGTCAAACCCGGCCTGCCCTATCTTGACGTTGTCCGCCGCGTCAAAGACGAGTTCGGCGTACCAACCTACGCCTACCAGGTTTCCGGCGAATACGCCATGCTTCAAGCCAGCGATTCAAAAACGGCTGGTTGGACGGTGAAAAAGTCATACTCGAAAGCCTGCTCGCCTTCAAACGCGCCGGCGCCGACGGCATCCTGACGCTATTCCGCCGTCGAAGCGGCAAAGATGTTGAAAAAAATAAAACGACAGCAAAATGCCGCCGGCTTTGCACAGAATGCCCGGCGGCATTTACATTAAAGGCATTTGCCCGACAAAATTTATTACAACGGAATGAATAATCAGGTAATTTCTGGTAAAATACTGCAACTCTCAAACAAACACTTACAGCGTCCGTTTTATATAGTGGATTAAATTTAAATCAGGACAAGGCGACGAAGCCGCAGACAGTACAGATAGTACGGCAAGGCGAGGCAACGCCGTACTGGTTTAAAGTTAATCCGCTATAAAAATTCAAAACATATACAATAAAATGAATACAACAACCGCCGATACACTATTCCGGGAAGCTCACTCATTCATGACCCAAAATCCGCCTCGATTTTTGCCGCCGCAGTCCCTCTGTTGCAAAAAGCGGCAGACGAAGGGCATACGGAAGCAGAATTCCATCTTGCAGGCTGCCTGCTGCAAGGACAAGGCATACCTGCCAACCGTGAAGCTGGCATACGCCTGATGCAGCAAGCGGCGCGTGACGGTCATCCCTACGCCAGCTACAACCTTCTTCAAATCCAAGAAGCACAAGGCATGCCGCTCAATACCCTGCTTCCCTCCTATCGGGAATTGGCAGAAGCAGGCATTATCGAAGCACAGCTCAAGCTAATGCGTGCTTATCATGACGCAGGTCAACACGAAGAAGCCGTCGATTGGGCCATACTCGCCGCGCGTCAGCAAAATCCCCAAGCCCCTATATTTCTTAGGCCAGCATTGCCATACACCTCGCCGCCCGATTATCCCCAATCACACCAGCTCTACCAACTTGCCGCCAAACAAGGATTTACGCCTGCCAATTGGCAGCTCGGATTGCAATACAAGCTCGGTCAAGGCGTGGCACCGGACCTTGAACAAGCCGCCCAACACCTGTACATCGCGGCAAGTGACAACATCGCGCCTGCACAGGTCGCCCTTGCGGAAATCCTGCTCCCGACCCACCCCTGATAAAGCCATCCAATGGCTGGAAACCGCCGCCAAACAAAACAGCAGCGATGCTTGCGCCAAGCTCGCAGAAATCCATCTGCTGGGCAAAAGACATCCCGAAAGACACGGATAAAGCACGCCGCTACGCCAAAGCAGCCGCCCGCCGCAATCATCCCGAAGCGCTGCGTTTGCTTGGCGATATCTACCGCCACGGACTGGGCATCCTTCCGGAACCCTCCAAAGCGCGCCATTACTATCAGCTTGCCGCTGATTTGGGCAATCTTGCCGCACACCAAAAACTACTCGCGGACATTGCCCTGAACAATAAGCAAAACTATCCCCTAGCCAAAGAACACGCGCTGCAACGCCAACAGGCGGAGCAATTCTATCAGCTGGCTTTTGCCGCCCATTACGGTCTGAACCGCGCTCCCGACCATGCCGAAGCGCTGACGCTCTATCAGCAGGCCGCAGATTTGGGACACAGCAAAGCGCAAACCAATCTCGGCATGATGTACTACAACGGCCATGGAACAGAGACCGACTATACCCAAGCCGCCAAATGGTTCGCGCAGGCAGCGCAGCAAAAAGACACAATGGCGCAATACAACCTCGCCTGCCTCTATTTCCACGGAACAGGCGTCCGCCGCAACACAGCCTTAGCCTGCCGTTGGCTTGAAACTGCCATCAATGACGGTCACGAGCAGTCTGAAATCCTCAAGCAACTGCTGGCGCATTGGAAACAGCAACTTCCATAACATTGCCCGCGTGGCAACATTTCTCCGAAGAAGCTGCCAACGTTTGGGAATCCTCTAAACCATTGTCTCTGCGTTGTGATTAATGGGGTGCCGTTCTGCGATATAGTGGATTAACTTTAAACCAGTACGGCGTTGCCCTCGCCTTAGCTCAAAGAGAACGATTCTCTAAGGTGCTGAAGCACCAAGTGAATCGGTTCCGTACTATCTGTACTGTCTGCGGCTTCGTCGCCTTGTCCTGATTTAAATTTAATCCACTATAAGTCATATCACTTGCCCCATTCAAACAACAATATAAAAGGTCGTCTGAAAACCCTGATTGAGGGATTTTTCAGACGACCTTTTCATCTTTGCCGGTTGGTCTATCCGGATATTAGAAATCCAATTCCGCTTTCAGCCAGTAGGTACGCGGCATACCGACGACGGCGAAGCTGCGGTCGTATTGGCCGCGCTGTACCTGCCAGTAGTTTTTGTTGAACAGATTTTCCACCGAGCTGCTGACGGTCAGGGGTATTTTTACCCAGCTTGGTTTTTGTAACGCGCGCCTACGTCAACCAAGGTATAGGATGGGAAGGCGTATTGTTTTTGCGTGTCTTGATAAGACTTGCCGAAGTACGAAACGTTGCCGTTCAAGGTCAAGCCTTTGGCAAACGGGGTATCCCATTCCACGCCCGCTTTGGCAATCACGCGCGGGTTGGCGACTTGTACGCCGTTTACCAGCATATCGCGCGAATTCGGATAATTCTTCACGGTCGATTGCAGGTACATCAGGCCGAAACTCGGGCGCAAGGTTTTTTGTTCAACAGGTTGGCGTATGCGTTGAATTCTATACCGCGGTTACGCTCAAAGCCCTGTCCGTCCCCTGCCGCGCCGCCTTGCGCCTTATGTCGGGCAAAATCGGAATTGTTGCCGTAAGTCAGGTTGCCGTTGGCATTGGTCTGACCGCGCCAGTAGCCCGGACGTTTGATTTGGAACGCGTTCAACGTGGTGACAAAAATCGCCCCAGTTTTTGCGCACGCCCACTTCAAAATTGTCGGCTGACGCGCGGTTTGGACATGGTGGTGTTGCCGTCATCGTCGGTTTTAATGTCGGCAGGCTCCAAGTCTTCCATGTAGTTGCCGTACACCACCAAATCGGGCTGCGGCACCCATGCGGCCATCAGCATCGGGCTGAAGCGTTTGGCATCGCCGCTTGCTTTGGATTTTTTGTCGGTATATTCGACTGCTTGAAAACGTCCGCCCAAGGTCAGGCGGTATTTGTTGCCGGCAAAGCCCAGCGTATCGGACAAAGCCAGGCTGTTGACTTTGATATTGGCATCCAGGTTGGCGGCGTTTTTCCCAAGCGGTCGGATAATCCGGTTTGAAGGAGGCCAGTTGTGCGCCAATATTGCCGTTTGCATCAATCAAAGCACTGCTGCTGCCTGCCGCCGAACCGCGCACGGTGGCACGTTGGCGGATAACGCGGTCAAAAGCCGTACTCCAGTTGTGCGTGACCGGGCCGGTTTCAAATTCGCCGCGTGCGGACAAATTCATGCTCAAGGTGCGGAAATATTGATCGGTCAGGCGCGCCGTGCCGGGCGCATATTGCAGTGCCGAATCGCAGGTTGCGGTTTTGACTAGAAGAGACAACGCCGCGACGGTTGGTGGTGTAACAGACCGTTGGGGAAATCAGCGTGCCGTAATAGCGCGCTTTGTTGTAGCCGATGCCGCCGGTAATTTGCGCATTTTTCAAACGCATCCCATTCGAAGGTCAGCATATTGGTCTGACCGACGGTGTTCTGCCAATTCCACGCAGGCAGCAGGTTGGTTTTGCCTTCAGGCGCGTCAAACAATCGACCGTTGGCGTTTTGAATATCCTGAATACGCGCGCGTCCGCCGTTGGTTTTGCGTTTTGCGTAGATGGAGTCGAACGCCACGCGCAGTGTTTTCGCCGCGATAGTCGGCATTCAAAGGCAAAATTCTTTATTGTCTTCGCTGTAACCGTGGCGCGGGGTGTCGCCGTGGCGCAGTTTGCCGTTGGCGCGCACGCCGAATTCTTTGTTTTCGCCGAAACGTTGACCCAAGTCGAATGTACCTTGGGCGCGGTTGTTGCTGAACCAGCCCAAACCGATTTTGCGGTTGCCTTCATCGGCGGCTTTTTTGGTTTCGATATTGACGGAACCGGATACCGCGCCTTCAGGGTCCATGCCGTTTACGGCGGTGGACGCCTTTAATCAGTTGCGCGGAACCGACTTGCACGCTGGCCGTGCCTTGTGTGCCGTACATGCCTGCCAAACCGTTGACGCTGAATTGGCGCGCATCAAGCTGATAACCGCGGAAATACAGGCCGGTCAATGTGTTGCTTTCGCCGCCGAACTGCCAAACGGAAGCGTCTTTTTTCGCTACGGCATCCACCAAAGTACGCGCTTCGGTGTTGTTGAGGGCTTGTTCGTCGTAGTTGACGACGGTAATCGGCGCGGTAAAGGCATTGGCTTTGCCCAATACGCCCAAGTTCACGCGGTCGCGCAAGTCGCCGTCGCTGGCGATGGAGTAAGAACGGGCGGCTTTGACGCGTTTGGCATCGGCGCGGACATTGACTTCCTGCAACTGCTGTTGCACAGGGGTTTCGGGTGTCGCTTCATCGGCGGCATAAGAAAATGCGCTCGCAATCAAAAAGCGGCATCAAGGCTAATTTGCTGTTCATAAATTCCTTCTGTCTTTGAGGTGGGTTATTTTTGTTGCAATAAGCGTTAAAAATCACAAAAGTAATTTTTGCTGCGGAATTATATTTGATAACATTCTGCTTTTTCTATAAAAGTGATGATAACTATTTGTAAAAAAATAAAAATACAACATCAATCAAAAACTTTTTCTATCGTAATTGTAAATTATTTTTATTAAGCGGAGAATCAGGGTTTCAGACGACCCTGCCCGCCGCCTGCCTCAAGAGACAACGCACATGCAAAAATGGCAAATCGAGCTTTATTCCACGCCGTCTTGGCTGTTACAGACCTTATTGATGGTCGCCGCCGCCTCGGCGGTGATTCTGTTTTTGGCACGTGAAACGCGCTTCGGGCGCGAGTTTGCCTATATCCTGCGGCTGTGTCTGACGCCGAAAAGCGCGGTCAAAGTATTGCTGCTGATTACGGCGATGATTACGCTGCTGCTGACCGAAGTGCGGTTGAATGTATTGAGTACCTTTATGTCCAAAGGGCTTTACGACTCGATGCAGGATTTGAACGCCTCCGCGTTTTTGGATGTTTGCAGCGATGAACGCGGGCGTGGTGTTGGTACGGGCGTTTAACAACGTCGTCAACGACTTTCTCGATCAAGGCTTGGCGATTAAATGGTCGGAGCGGCTGAATGAAGTGCTGACAACGCGCTGGCTTGCCGACAAAAACTACTACCGCCTGCAAATGCGCCGCCATGCGCCGGACAACATCGACCAGCGTATCCAACAAGACGCGCAGGATTTCATCGCCTCGACCATAGAATTTGTGCGCGGCATGGTCAATTCGGTCGTTACCTCGCTGGAATTTGCCGTTGTTTTGTGGGGCTTGGCGGGCATCCCTGACCGTGTTCGGCGTCGACATTCCGCACGGCATCGTTTGGTTTGTCTATATGTTTGTGATTTTGGCGACCTTTATCGCCATGTGGATAGGCAACCCGTTGATTCGTTACAACTATGAAAACGAAAAGCTCAACGGCGACTACCGTTACTCCCTCATCCGCGTGCGCGACCACGCCGAAAGCGTGGCGTTTTACAGCGGCGAACAACACGAACACGACCAGCTTGCCGACCGCTTTAAAGCCATCATCCGCAACCGTTGGCGCATCGCCCGCCAAAGCGTCTGCTTAAGCGGCTTTAACGATATGTTTACTAACGGAATCAAGCTCTTCCCCATTATTTTGCAAGCCCCGCGCCTGTTTGCCGGACAAATCAAAATCGGCGACATTCAGCAGACCGTCCAAGCCTTCGCCCGACTGCAAAACGCCCTCTCCTTCTTTCGGCTGTTCTACAACAAATTCACCGCCTACCGCGCCCGACTGGAGCGTCTGTACGGATTCTTGCTGAGTACGGAAGAACAACACAGCGCACAACAACCCGACATTACCGAAGTTTCAGACGACCTCTCGCTGGAAAACGTCGCCCTGTTCCGCCACAACGGCGAAATCCTGTTGAGCGGCATCAACGTCAACCTCAAAAGCGGCGATTCCCTGCTGATACGCGGTCCGAGCGGTTGCGGCAAAACCTCGCTGCTGCGCGCGCTGGCAGGGCTTTGGCCGTTCGGCAGCAGCGGCAAAGTCAGCCGTCCGCCGCATCAAGACATCCTCTTCCTGCCGCAACGCCCATACACGGCGCAAGGCAGCCTGCGCGACGCGATTTGTTATCCCAACATCGACAAACAGCATCCCGAACTAGCCGAAGCCATGAATACCTGCCGCTTAGGTTATCTCATTGATAAACTAGATAAAACCGACGATTGGCAACACAAGCTCTCCCCGGCGAACTGCAACGCGTCGCCTTCGTCCGCGCCCTGCTCTCGCAGCCCAAAGTTATCCTGCTCGACGAAGCTACCGCCGCCTTGGACGAACCGACCGAGGCCCCTGCTCTACCGCGCCTTAAAAGCAAAAACTGCCGCAGAGCATCATCATCAGCATCGGCCACCGCAGCACGCTCAACGAGTTTCACGATTTCAGTCTTGATGTTGGCAACGCAGCTTGCGATTGAATTTAAAGCGACGAGGTCGTCTGAAAACCCGCAAGGGTTTTCAGACGACCTTCGCTAAAATCCCACTCTCAAAACAAAAAAGGGAAACCCGCCATGCACGAAATCAAATGCCCGCACTGCCACACCGCGTTTACCGTCAACGAAGCCAGTTACGCCGACATCCTGAACCAAGTCCGCACCCAAGAATTTCAAACCGAAATCCACGAGCGCCTGCAACAGGCGCAGATGCAGTTTCAAAGCGACATGCAGCTTTGCCCAAGCGCAGGCGCAAAATCAGTTCGACAAAATCCTGGCTGACAAAAACCACGAAATCGCCGCCCTATCCAACCAAATCAATGCCTACGAAAAGACAGCAAACTCGCCGCCGCCGAGATTGAGGGTCGTCTGAAAGCGCAAATCGCCGAGCAGGATAAATTGATTGCCGAGCTGAAAGCGCAGGCAAAATCGCTGGAAACGGCGAAAAACATGGAAAAAGAGCTGGAGATTACCAAAGCTGTTGCCGAAAAAGAGCGCGAATTGGGCAATTTGAACACCCAGCTCATGCTGCAATCCAAAGAAAACCAGCTGGAGAAACAAAGCCTGCGCGAAAAATACGAAGCCGAACTCAAACAAAAAGACGAAACCATCGCCTTCTACAAAGACTTCAAAGCCAGACAGTCCACCAAAATGATAGGAGAAAGCCTCGAGCAGCACTGCGAAACCGAATTCAATCGCATCCGCACCACCGCCTTTCCCCAAGCCGTCTTCGGCAAAGACAACGACGCCAAAACCGGCAGTAAAGGCGACTACATCTACCGCGAAACCGACGAAGAAGCAACGAAATCATCTCCATCATGTTTGAGATGAAAAACGAAAACGACGAAACCGCCACCAAAAAGAAAAAAACGAACACTTTTTTTAAAGAGTTGGACAAAGACCGCAGAGAAAAAAACTGCGAATACGCCGTACTCGTCTCACTCTTGGAAGCCGACAGCGACCTCTACAACAACGGCATCGTCGACGTGTCCTACGCCTACCCGAAAATGTACGTCGTGCGCCCGCAATTCTTTATCCCCATCGTCTCCCTGTTGCGCAATGCCGCGCTCAATTCATTGAAATACAAACAGGAATTGGCACAAATGCGCGCGCAAAACATCGACATCACGCACTTTGAAGAAGACTTGGACAAGTTCAAAACCGATTTCGCCCGCAATTATGAACTCGCCAGCCGCAAGTTCCAAAACCGCCATCGACGAAATCGACAAAACCATCAGCCACCTGCAAAAACCAAAGAAGCCCTGCTCTCTTCGGAAAATAACCTGCGCCTCGCCAACAACAAAAGCGACCGATCTGACCGTCAAAAATTAGTGCGTAAAAACCCGACCATGAAGGCCGCCTTTGCCGCGTTGGAGAAAAAGAGGATTAAGACTTTTTCGAGAATGAAAAATAGAAACGCCAGCCGGCCGTTACGCCTGCGCAAGCAGGAGTGACGGAGAACAGGTATCTCGTTTTTCTATCAGTCCGTGAACAAACTCATTTATCCACTATACAAAAAGGTCGTCTGAAAAATGAACCGCCACAAATCTTAGACAGATAAAAAGACTATCCAGATACTCGGTGCAAGCCGGGTTCTATATCATGAGGAGCAAGAAATGAAGGGAAACAAGTTACATTCAAGCCATATGACCCTTAAAATCATTTTTGCTAGGTATATTTTTGTTATCTTGCACCCCCTCCTACGGCAAGGAGAGACGCATGCAATCTGATGCCAATATGTCATTAAATGACAGCGTGTATATTTCTAAAAGCCGAGCTGGAAAAGTTAAAAATCGATGCCTCTTCCGGTAATGGTCAAGCAGCATCAAAATTAGCTCATTATTTTTGCTTTTTTATGAGTTTAACCAAGATAAATTTATATTTTGGTTAGTTCGGGCCGCTGAGTCGGGCAATACTCAAGCACAACATGATCTTGCCTATATATTCTTTGATCATTACCAAGACAGTAAAGATAAAAACAAATTATATGAAGCAGAAAAATGGGCTCTGCGTGCTCAAAAAAATGGAATGCCTATTACTGGCTTACTAACTGAAATACAAACTGAAAAACAGAATTTGACAAGATAAACATGTCGGCAAACGGTCAAGTCGAAATCGGACAAAGTGCGGGCACCTGAAACTGCTTGCCCCGATAGTCCGTGTCTTTATCCGAACAGGCGCATTCAACGGTATAAGCAGTCAAGGACACATAAGAACTTGAAAGGTAATACGCCTTTTTAGGTCTTACAGAATTATTTTTCTCAACCCGTTGTGTAAATATAGTGGATTAAATTTAAACCAGTACGGCGTTGCCTCGCCTTGCCGTACTATCTGTACTGTCTGCGGCTTCGTCGCCTTGTCCTGATTTAAATTTTAATCCACTATAACACGGTGTCTTCTTAATATCCCCAACATCTCATCGCAATAAACCAGTTATCCTCATTATTTCACCCATTAAGATGATCTGGAATGCATCTTTTTACAGTTTAAGTGGAATAGAAATAGGCAAAAGCAGTCAGCCTTCATCCCAAACCAACCTTCGATAAATCAATCTTTCAGACGACCTAACCCGAAAAATATTTCTTAGTTAACAATACTTTTTCAAATTTAATTTGCAAAAACTGTATTGATACTCTAATTTTTGTCCACATTTAGAGTATAATTACTAAAACCTGAGATACAAGCAGCCCAATATCATCAGGTTCAGTAAAAACAAACCTTACCCATTGATTAAAAATAAATTTTCAAAAATCCAGCAAAGCCGGTCTGCCAATATCAGCCCGCTCCCGCAACCATCAAGGAACCCATACATGCAAAAACAACTTCGACCCATTGCACATCCGAGGCAAATCATTGATTCCCGTCGTCCAAGGCGGGATGGGCGTGGGCGTTTCCGCATCGAAACTCTCCAGCGCGGTCGCCCGCGAAAACGGTGTCGGCACGATTGCCAGCGTTGATTTGCGCCACCTGCATGACGACCCTGCTCGCCGAATCCAAAAATCAATCCGAGCGAAGAAAAAAATACACCCGACTCAACTGCACCGCGCTTGACCGCGAAATCCAAAAAGCCAAAGCCGACGCAAACGGCAAAGGCATGATTGCCGTCAACGTCATGAAAGCCGTCAAAGACCACGCCGCCTACGTCCGCCAAGCCTGCGAATCGGGGGCGGACGCGATTGTGATGGGCGCGGGATTGCCGCTGGATTTGCCCGAAATGACCGAGGGTTATCACAAAGATGTCGCCCCTGTTCCCGATTTTTGTCCGAATCGCGCGGTATCGGTATCGTATTGAAACGCTGGATGAAAAAGGTGTTTTGCCCGACGCCATCGTTATCGAACATCCCGCACACGCTGCCGGACACTTGGGCGCGGCAAGCGTGGCAGGTGTGAACGATGCCAAGTTTGAATTCAAACGCGTCATCGAAGAAACTTTCGAAGTATTCAAGAACTTAGGGTCTTGAAAGCGAAAAAAATCCCGCTCATTCTCGCCGGTGGTATGGCGAACTTTGAGAAAAGTCAAAACCGCGCTGAAAAACTGGGGCGCATCCGCCGTCCAAATCGGCACGGCGTTTGCGGTTACCGAAGAAGGCGATGCCCACATCAACTTCAAAAAACGCTGGCAGGCGCAGAAACCGAGCATGTTGTCGAATTTATGTCCGTCGCCGGACTGCCCGCACGCGGTGCGCGCACCAAATTCCTGGACAGCTACATCAAGCGCGAATCCAAGCTACAAGCCAATGCCAAAGCCGACCCGCGCCGCTGTACGCAAGGCTTGAACTGTCTGACCAGCTGCGGCCTGCGCGACGGTTTTGGCAAAAGCCGGACAATTCTGCATTGACATCCAACTCTCCGCCGCCTTCCGTGGCGAAGTCGATAAAGGCTTGTTTTTTTCCGAGGCAAAGACCCGTTACCGTTTGGCAACGCCATCCGCACGGTGCAAGAAACCATCCAATATCTGCTCAACGGCGCTCTTCCCGCAACAGCCAAATAATTCATATCCGCAGATGAACGCTAAAAAAGGGCATATTTCAATGTGCCCTTTTTTAGTGGATTAACATTTAAATCAGGACAAGGCGAGGCAACGCCGTACTGGTTTAAAGTTAATCCACTATATTTTGCCTGCAAATCGCGTGATGCTCAAAAAGGTCGTCTGAAACCGATTTTCAGACGACCTTTTCCCAACGCGTCTTCCCTTTTCCTGCACACATTGTCAACAAAATCCGCATAAAAAATGCTAAGATGACCGTCTCGATAGACATTTGGAACACCCATGAACCCACTACTCGACCAGCTCCAACCCTATCCGTTTGCCCGCCTGCGCGAAGCCATGCAGGGCGTTAACCCTCCCGAAGGCGTCGCCCCCGTCCACCTGCATATCGGCGAACCGAAACACCCTACCCCCGAAGTCATCACCAATGCGCTGACCGCCTCACTGCACGAACTGGAAAAATACCCCCTGACCGCAGGTCTGCCCGAGCTGCGTCAGGCCTGTGCCGACTGGCTGCAACGCCGTTACGACGGACTGACCGTCAACCCCGATACAGAAGTCCTGCCCGTACTCGGCAGCCGCGAAGCCTTGTTTTCCTTCGTTCAAACCATCTTAAACCCCGTTTCAGACGACCTCAAACCCATCGTCCTCAGCCCCAACCCGTTCTACCAAATCTACGAAGGCGCAGCCATTCTCGGCGGCGGCGAAATCCGTTTTGCCAACTGCCCTGCCCCGTCCTTCAAGCCCGATTGGAAAAGCATCACCGAAGACGTATGGCAACGCACCAAAGTCATGTTCGTCTGCTCGCCCAACAACCCCAGCGGCAGCGTCCTGCAACTGGAAGACTGGCAAGAAATCTTTGATCTGCAAGACAAATACGGTTTCATCATTGCTTCCGACGAATGCTATTCCGAAATCTATTTCGACGGCAACAAACCCATAGGCGGCTTACAGGCGGCAGCGCAATTAGGGCGCGGCAACCGCAATATCGTCATGTTCACCAGCCTCTCCAAACGTTCTAACGTCCCCGGACTACGCTCCGGTTTTTGTCGCAGGCGATGCCGAATTGCTTAAAAACTTCCTGCTCTACCGCACCTACCACGGCAGCGCGATGAGCATCCCCGTTCAACGCGCCAGCATCGCCGCGTGGAACGACGAAGAACACGTCATTGCCAACCGCCGCCTATACCAGGAAAAATTCGACCGCGTCATCCCCATTTTGCAGCAGGCATTCGACGTCAAACTGCCCGATGCATCATTCTACATCTGGCTGAAAGTCCCCGATGGCGACGATTTGGCATTTGCCAAAAACCTCTGGCAAAAGCCGCCATCCAAGTCCTCCCCGGCCGCTTCCTCGCCCGCGATACCGAATGGGGCAATCCAGGCGAAGGCTACGTCCGCATTGCCTTAGTTGCCGATGTCGGCAGCTGCGTCAAAGCCGCCGAAACCATCGTTTCCCTGTATCGCTGAATAAAGTGGCAGTTCAATAAAGGTCGTCTGAAAACCTCAAATCCGAGTTTTCAGACGACCTTTTAATTCCATTCAAACAGCCTTTGCTATAACGGCATTTACCTCACTTATCAAACTTGCCCATAAAACATTTTTAAACCCTACAATGCCGCTGTTTATCACATCTTTGAGTCCATCATGTTCTTTGTCTTATCCCCAGCCAAAAACCTCAACGAAAAAGACCCTTCCCCTGTCAGCAGCTTTACCCAGCCCGACCTTCTGCCCGAAGCAGAAATCCTGATGCAGGAGTTGCGTCAGCTTGCCCCTCAACAAATCGCCGAGCTGATGCATGTTTCCGACAAAATCGCCCTGCTCAATGCCGAACGCAATGCCGTATGGCATACGCCGTTTACGCCTGAAAACGCCAAACAGGCCGTATTTATGTTCAACGGCGACGTCTATGAAGGCATCGCCGCCGATACGCTCAAAGCCGGAACAAATCGACTATCTGCAACAACACGTCCGCCTGCTCTCCGGCCTATACGGCGTACTGCGCCCGCTCGACTTGATGCAGCCCTACCGCTTGGAAATGGGCACGGCCTTTGCCAACTCGCGCGGCAAAAACCTCTACGAATTTTGGGGCGATAAAATCACCGACCTGCTCAACCAAACGCTGAAGCAGGCCGGCAGCGATGTCTTAATCAACCTCGCCTCACAAGAATATTTCAAATCCGTCAACACCAAAAAACTCAACGCACGCCTGATTACGCCGATTTTTAAAGACGAGAAAAACGGCAAATACAAAATCATCAGCTTCTACGCCAAACGTGCGCGCGGTTTGATGGTGCGCTACGCGGCAGAACACGGCATTACCGAGACCTGAAATGCTCAAAAATTTCGACTACGAGGGCTATTCATTCAATGAAGCAGCTTCAAACGAAGCCGAATGGGTATTCATGCGTGAAGAACAATCTAAATAAAAACAGAATCCTAGATATTTTTTCTAAAATACCTCTTGGCAAAGGCCGTAAGTTCCATTAATATTACGGCTTCAAGAATGGAAGCGTGGCAGAGCGGTTTAATGCAACGGTCTTGAAAACCGTCGAGGGTTGATAGCCCTCCGTGAGTTCGAATCTCACCGCTTCCGCCATTTCTTGAAAATAGAAAAACCAAATAAAAATGAAGTGAAGCCCAGCCATCAACATTTTTTATTTGGTTTTACTTTTATTCTACGGAAACGTGGCAGAGAGGCTGAATGCAGCGGACTCGAAATCCGCTGAGGGTGCAAATCCTCCGTGGGTTCGAATCCCACCGTTTCCGCCAAACCGGACAAAAAGCTGCTCTTTTCCATAGCAGCTTTTTTTGAATTTGCCTCCCAAGTATTGGCTATGTATAGGGATGGACCCAACTTCAAGGGGCATTCAGTTTTCAGACGACCTTGGATTCGGATTTCAAGTGCATCAGTGGTTGGAACAGATTC
>BNJS01000981.1_pt1 | contig 74183 bp, 63 predicted proteins | sample 8540461 | NCBI WGS metagenome assembly BNJS01 (sample SAMD00202454, study PRJDB9452) | human saliva metagenome | isolation source: human saliva | place: Japan
CAGCGTTACGTACGTTGACGGTCGTGAAAGCTTGCAGACGGTACGCCAATGCGCGGTCGATTATCCGTAAGAGAAAGCCATCAGCTGACCGACAGGACCGCAACACAGTGATCATTGCGCGATATGCCGCCCCTGTCAGACGGGTAGTCCTGCCACCTGCGGACACGCCGTTTGCCCGCGGTGTCAGAGTTCTGCGTCAGCAGGCCCGGTACGCCAGGTCCTCCAGCGCTATAAATGCCGACGCCCGAACCCGAGCCGTTCCAGCGCCTGCCCGAACGTGCGCATGAGATCTCGGCGGCGCGCGCGCGCCGCAGCCTCGATCAGCGCCGCCGCCCTGACCCGCCTGCGCCCCGCGCGGCGCGCAGCGCCCCAGGCCAGCCAGGCAATGTGCCGGTTCGCGGACTGGCCCGGCTATTGCACTGGGGCACGGCGACGCTTGAGTCGTCGTCGCTGGAAGATGCGATTCCTCGCCGAAGGCCGCCAGGTTTTTGACGGCACGAGTAGCGGTGAGTTTTGAAGTAACGACCGATGCGTCGTGCCGCCCAGTTGTGAATTGCGGCCCGGCCCGCAGGTCTCGCCAGCACGTCCCAGAATCCGGCCCAGGCCACCGCGGCCGCATCAGCTGCCCGCGCTACCGTCCGCGGGCTCGCAGGAAAGCGTCCGCGCCAAAGGCCGCTCATCTCCGCCCGCCAGGGACATTGCGCGAGGTCGCCGAGCAGGACATCGCCGGCCCTGGCAGAGGCACGCAGGTCTGGCGAGGTCGTCGAATCAGGCCTGTTTACGTTTGAATTGTGAGACGTCGGCCCTGCGCCCGGCGCAGCCCACGGTTTCGCTGCCCGCCGAGGATGCCCCTGAGCAGCTCTCAGGTGCGGCCTGCCCAGGTCCTCCCAGCTGGGCGGTGTTGGTCGTCCTCTCCAGCCAGCCTGACGCGGGCGGGACCCGGCCCGGGGCCGTGCGTGGCGCCTCACGCCAGACGCAGGAGGCGGCGCGCTCACCGCATGCCGGAGGCCTGCCACCGCGAAGATGAAAGACGCTGGGTGAGCAAACGCACTTTGGAAGAGCCATGACGGGGTCCCACATGAAACTGCGGTTGAGTCAATGATTGATGCTGATGACTGTTTACTAATGAGCACTTTAACTTACTACGAAGGAGATGACACAACGGATGGACTCCTGACTACGACGATGAGACTCTGACGCCTGACTGAGATTACCACAGGACCGATGAGATGGGAGGGACCAGACACGACCTGAGGCTGGTCCGTCCAGGAGAGACGGCCTGCCCTGAGCCACTGGGATGAGTCTGAGAGCACACCCTCACCTCCGGCGTGGGAGAGAAAATCTGAGACGCCGGGCACCCTGGTCGATCAACACCTGAGGCCTACGGTCCGGTGTCTGCCGCCATTTACACCGCGCATCAATGTATCTTCCGCGGATGTCATCATGGCACTGGTGATGCAGCCCTCCATCGCGCCCTGACCGGTGGAGCTTGAGCGACAGCCAGAGAGTGCCGCCTGCGCAAGTCCTATGGGACAAGATTTGCCCCTGACCCGATGAGGGCGACGAGCCCGCCCAGCACCGCGACCACATCACCGGCGATCGGTACCGGAGAGGTCATTTGCCAGCGTATCGAGGTTGGCTCTACGCGACACCGAGAGGCAACGACCTGCTGTTGCGCGCACCGTGTTTAGGACGGAGGCGAACCCGCCGAGGCACACCGCACGGTACCGCCAAGCGCTGGCATGGCTGCGCGCCTTTCCTCGACCCTATCCAGTAACTGGTCTGAACTGCCGGAGAAGTTTTGCCACCAGGCTTGCCCACTACGCCACTGGTGGACCCGTTAGCCACCACCATGAGGAACACCGCATCCCGGCGGCTGAGGTCAAATGTCGTGCAGTGCCAGATGCTCCAGGACCTGGGGCGAGCCACCTGGAGGAGTTGTCGAGCTGACATGACCCTGAGAAGTGCATGAGTTCAGAAGTACGGGCGCGATGATCTCCTGCAATAATGCCCCTGGGCAGGATGTGGGACCTGAGTTCGCACCCCGCCAGGAATCGAGGCCGTGGTCCCGCCGATGGACACCCTCCAGAGAGCAGTTCCACGCCGTGCTGACACCCTCTCTCCAGCAGTGCCATGGCCCTCATGCTTCGGCTCGACCGACGGTCAGCCCAAGACCTCACCGAGATCGGCAAGCACCGGGTCACCCGCGAGCGCCGCATCCGCTGAGACTTTATCCAAGAAACCAAGTTTATACTTTGCGGCGATCATCGACCACCGACTCACTGGACAGGCAGAGAGCGCTACCGGTTGTTGATGCCACCAAACCGCAGCAGTCCTGGCCGAAAACGACTACGAATACACCAACTGTCCGCTTAGTACTGATGATGTCTGGCACTGGGGCATGTTCGCGGCGCTGATGCGGCACGCCGCCACGCCCCGCTGGCCCCTGACGCCAACGCGGTACCACCACCGGTCGGTAGGCGGCGCAGGAGACGATGGCCTGCCGCTTCCGACGCCGTTTGTCACCTGCACGCTCAGCCTGAGCAGGGACGCCGCCGTGAGGCCGTGGCGCAGCGACGCGGCGTGGTCCTCGATCTGCGGCTACCGGCACGCGACGCACCGCATCAGCGGCCTTTGGTTTTCAGACCGGAGGCCCGGAGATCTCGGTTTGCCGGCGACGCGCGGGGTGGCGGGCAATAACGATGCCGCGGCACGATCCGGTTTGCGACCTGGCCCGCGCCACGGCTGTGTTCCGGCCCGTCGACTGAACGAGCGAGAGCGTCATCCACGTTCAGGCGGTCAACTGACGATCGCGGCTGCGCCTGCAGGCCTCGGCGGGAAGAGGTCTCGATGACGGGAGCGCGAGTCCACCGCCCCGATCTCGACGCCTTTTGAGATGTGGAGAAAGGCCAGCGCGCTGGGGAGGCCAAGAGACCGTACCGACCGGAGCCACAACATGAGATGGCAGAGACGCATCATGAACACCAGTCCAGGCTGGCAAATGACGCAGGACTCTTCCACCAGTGCCGGAGGTGCCGATATCAGATCAGGTTCCGTCATCAACAACGACCGCGCGACACCGGCGGCGGACGGCGTCGTCAAAGTACACTCGCCGCCGGACCTGCCGCCGCAATGCTGTCTGCTGAAGGTCACCTCGGGTTGTTTACGCACCGACGAATCGCACCGCCCAGGCAGCGCTCGCGCATCGTCGAGATTGCTGTTGTTCACTCACCACAGAAGGCCGATGCCCGAAGAGCCTGGGTGAACGGCGGGCGCACCGGATCGACCGTCATCGGCGGCATCACGGCCAGCGGACGCTGGCCTGCCGTGATCAACATTGAGGACCCGTCGCCGACCCACCCGGCGATACCGCGATGGCAGTTCGGCAAACCGGAACTTTGATCATCGTCGGCCCAGATCCCGGCGGTGGCGCCGGCATTCAGGCTGGCGAAGGCCATGAGCCTCGGCGTCACGCCAGCAAATATCACGGCGTTGACTGCCCAGTCAACGCGCGGTGTGGCTGGTGCACGCCAAAGGAATGACCGCCTGTCTCAGATGGACATGTTGTTAGAGTGAATATTGTCCTCGATGTTTAAAGATCGGGATGTCGCCACCGAGCTGGCTGACGCGTGGCACGTCGACTCAGCATGTTTGACCGTCGCGAAAATACCTGACCGCCTGATCACCAGGTTGCCGCCAACCAGTGCCGATCTCGCACTACTCAACCTCGCGAGCGCGTCCTGTTGGGAGAGTTCGCGACCCGCAGTTGCGCAACCGCCGGAGGGACCTGGGCACGTAGGCATTGCGTACCGAGCAGACGCTAAGATGGTCGACCGCCGGCGACGTTGATCTGGTGTCCACAACACCGACGGGCATGACGCACGCCAAGAACAGCGTGACGCCGCGATCACTCAACGGGCGCCATCGCTGAGTTCGCGATTACGGCAACGTCTGCCCACCACGGGAGTTCGAACCGATGAAGATGTTGAACAATGGCACGCCGAGCTGCAGTGGAGGCGCGCTCCAGCAGTTCCGCGACGATGCTACCGCACCCACCACGGCATGAGTCGATCCCTGAGACCAACCGGCGCTGGGACGATGCAGCGACCTCAGCGCCCCTGGCTGGCGGTCCACCGGAACCGTTTGCTGCGGTTGTTGCCCGGACTGCTCCTGGCGGCCAGAAGAGTCATGGCGATACGAGGCGATCAGCCACGAGAATGCCACGGCCGTCACGCCACCGCCGATACCGGCTCGAGCCGCGCAGGTACGTGACGCCGCGACGGAAACTACCAGCCATACAAATGAAGGAAGGATCAGAAAACCGCCCGCAGCTGCAGCAGCCAGAGCCGACAGCCGAAGCGCCCGAGGCCTCTGTCTTCACCGCTGGTCCACGGCGACTCTCCTCTCACCTCCCGCTCAAATGCGTCCACGACTCGATGGAACCCGGCCCGCCGAGCGCCGTTTAACAGATGAGTCAGAGACTTCGCGATCGCGGTCAAACCACCGTAACTTCTCCCGTGCGACGTAGGAATGAGCCAGGAAGCACAGCCCGCCTCAAACCGAAACCGGGATTTCGCCAGGAGCTACGGTTGACGCACGCAACCGCCCCGCCCGTCCAGAACCCTCATCAACCGGCAAAAGTGAGACCCTGTGCAGCCTGCCGCCCGAGCTGCCCACGAGTATCACGGCGCGTCTACGCACCAAACCTGGGAAGCGACTCCCCGCCCGAGCACGCCGGTCCCACGGATCGTCCCCACGAGAACCACTGGCGAGAGTACCACCAAAGGTATGGAGTCAAAAGCCCCAGAACCCGCCGACTTGCCCAATCGTCGCCCCGGATCCCAGGATCCTCCCTGGGCGGGATCGCTGTTTCCGTCCCTTCACCGAGTCGTCCGTTGACACCATGCTGCCCGATCGACCCACCCCGACATCGCACCGCACCCCAGCACCTGGCCACGCTGGCGAGCACATCATCGAGTACTGGTGACGTCGAGGTGAGGAGAAGCTGGCGCCTCATCCCCCGAGCTGGCCAAATCGCACCTGCAACTGAGGACCAATACGCCACGGGCTTCATCTGGATCAAAGACCGACGGAGCCCCTCAAAGAAAATGGAAAGCGGTCCATCCGGCGCCGACACCGGCTGATAGAGGCCCAGCTACCAGCACGATCGCGCCCGAGACCAGACCAACCGCGTGATCGTATCAGCAAGGGCCGACGTCGCCCCGCACGATCGCCGAGTACGCGCCCTCGGCAGGTCGTCGCTCTCACCCATCTCCCGGAGAGGCCGCCGCTTCTTCCGAGTGATCGGGGCGGTTGGGCGAACTGCCCGATGCGACCTGGCATCGTCACGTCGGTGACGACCTTCGCTGGTCGTGTTCTTCGCGCAGTCGCCACGTCTCTAGGCTACGGTGACGCCGTAGCTTTCGGCGTTGCTACGGCGGCGGCGCTGGCCATTCTCGACTGGTCTTTGCCCTGCTCGCAGCTGGTGACTGATGCTGTGGTCCAGCCCCGAGATCTCCTTGGAGAAGCGCCGGAGGAGTAGTCGTAGTTCACGGCTCCCTCCAGGTGCCCTGCTTGTAGTCCTGGCTGAGCGCGTGCGTCGATGATGACTACGGGACCTGTGGGCTCTGCGTCCGCCGGTGTGAAAAGTGCGCCGGAGGCGGAGGCGCCGGAGCTGGAGGATCTGAGCAGCCGGTCAGCGCCAGCGCACCGCGGTGGAGACGAGCAGCGAGACGCCGTGACGCGGATGCGCTTTCACAGACGGTCCTTCCAGGAGTCACACGGCTTCGTCGAGCCCGCGTGGAGCAGACGGGATGCTGGATCAGCGCGCGCGTGTCGGGAGACTCTGAGGTGGGAACAGGCAGGGCCTCAAGGATGAGGACAACGGTTCCAGCGGGAACCGCGTGGTATTCAGTGAACGGTAGGGTGAATTTCAGTGATAATCTCCGCGCTCGCCGCCGGCTGGTCAGGCCGCGGTCCTGTCCGCAGCGCAGGGCGACCTCCTTGAGCTTCTCTCCGTGCTGGCGGGCGTGGTGAGCGCAGAAGAAGAGCTCGCCGGTCAGCATGACGACTCGGACGTAGGCCTGCGCGTCGCAGACGTCGCAGCGGTCGGCCGTGGTCAGCGGGCGCTCGGAGGAGTCGGCGGCAGAGGTGGTCTGCTCGTCCAGGGTGGTCACCGCCTGTGCGGCGGTCGAGTTCCGTTGTGCTCATGGTTCGCATTGCATCATGAGGAAGGCGCCTCCTGCTGTCCGAAAGAGCCGTTTCCGCCTGAGGCGCACGCGCTTTCGCCCACGGCGCACCGCCGTCATGGCGCACCTCACCGTGGTGCCTGCCGATCGGGTGAATGCTGGAGGTGGTGCCAGCGGGTTGCCAACGGACGGAAATCGGGAGGGGAGCAGTCAGGATGTCGGTGGTGCAGGAGTTCCGCGACCGTGAGATCGCGCGCCTGGAGCGTTCGGGCTGGGCAGCCAACGCGGCCCTTCGCCAGAGGCTGGAGGCCGTGGGGCTGCGGCCGCCAGCCGAGGTCGTGGCCGAGTGCCTGGATGAGGACGGCGGCAGCGGGGACGTTGGCAGCCGCTGGGAGCGGGCCGAGCGGGCGGTGGCCCATCTGCGAGCACTTCGCCTCCCGTTCCGCTTCGCCGACGACGTCGACTACTGGGCCCTGGCGATCCCGGCCATCGACCGGCCTCGACACCCAGCGGCGCCGTGGATCCTCGCATCCGCCGCGGTCAGCAGCCCGACCTGCTCGAGGACTTCGTCGACCCGGCCCTGGGGGAGGGCACTGACCTTACTGACCCCGCTGACCCCGTTGACCTTGCCGGGGCCACGCTGGGTAAGGACGGCTGGATGGTGGTGGCCGGCGTCGTCGGCCAGTACGGGATCTCGGCCGGAAGCCATGAGGACGTCACCGCAGCCCCGCGGAGCCTCTCGAGGTCGACGGCGTCGACACCCGCGCCCTCATGACCCGCCGGGTCTGGGGAGCCCGACTCCTGCAGTGCCCGCCCGGCCTCGTCCCCGACTCCGACTACGCCGAGCGGTGGACCTTCACGCTCTTCCCCGGCCGAGGGTCTGGTGGACGGGCCGGGCAGTCTCGGGTACCGTGCTCAAGAGGCGGGTGCGCTTCCGGCTGGGCAAGGCGGACCGCGGGATCGGCAGCGCCCGGGTGAGCCCCGCTCTCCCGCTCGACTGAACGATTCGGCGGTGCCGGGTGGGTCGACGCTCGCCTGACGTATGACGCCACACGCCTCCCCGCGGCGGGGCGCGAGGCACGGGCGGCGCCGATCGGCTAGATTCCCAGCGTGCCCTCATCCGAGAACAAGACCAGCCGGGGCGACTACTCCGCCCGCCACCTCTCCGTCCTGGAGGGGCTCGAGGCCGTGCGCAAGCGCCCGGGAATGTACATCGGCTCCACCGACCAGCGCGGCCTCATGCACTGCGTGTGGGAGATCGTCGACAACGCCGTCGACGAGGCCCTCCGAGGGGCCACGGCGACGACATCTCGGTGACCGTCCACGACGACGGCTCCATCGAGGTGCGTGACAACGGGCGCGGCGTGCCCGTGGACATCGAGCCCTCCTCCGGCCTGACCGGCGTCGAGCTCGTCTACACCAAGCTGCACGCCGGCGGGAAGTTCGGCGGTGGTTCCTACGGCGCCGCCGGTGGCCTGCACGGCGTGGGGCGCCTCCGTCGTCAACGCCCTGGCCGAGCGCATGGACGTCGAGGTCGACCGCGGCGGCAAGACCTACGCCATGAGCTTCCACCGCGGTGAGCCCGGCATCTTCGACGACTCCGCCGGACGCAGCCCCTCCTCTCCCTTCACCGAGTTCACCAAGGCCTCCGAGCTGCGCGTCATCGGCAAGGTGCGCCGCGGCGTGACCGGCACCCGCGTGCGCTACTGGGCCGACCCCAGATCTTCCCCAAAGCCCACCGAGTACGACGCCGCCGCCCCTGCGCGCCCGCCTGCGCCAGACCAGCCTCGTCGCCCGGACTCACCCTGCGCCTGGAGGACGAGCGCCCCTGAGGCCGAGGCCATCGCCGCCTCCAGCACGCCCGCCGCCGACGCCGGAGACCGACGACGCCGTCCACGAGGTCACCCTGCGGGCGGCCGCCAAGAACGCCACCGAGAACCGCGGCGACCTGTTCGACACCGGCGCCGACGAGGCGTCGAGGTCTTCCAGGCCCTGGGCGGCACCGCCGACTTCGTCGACTTTCCTGGCCTCCGACGGCTCGGTGACCGACACCTTCCGCCTCACCGGTCAGGGCACCTACACCGAGACCGTCCAGCAGCTCGACCGCGCCAGCGGGCACCTGCGGCCCGTGGAGGTCGAGCGCACCTGCATCGTCGACGTCGCCCTGCGCTGGGGGATCGGCTACGAGACCACCGAGCGCTCCTTCGTCAACATCATCGCCACCCCCATGGGCGGCACCCACCTGACCGGTTTCGAGCAGGCCCTCACCAAGGTGCTGCGCAAGCGCATCGAGGCCGACTCCCGGGCCCTGAAGATCACCTCCAGGACGGCCGCGTCGAGAAGGACGACATCATGGCGGGCCTGACGGCCGTCATCACCGTGCGCGTGCCCGAGCCCCAGTTCGAGGGACAGACCAAGGAGGTGCTCGGCACCGGGCCCGTGCGCCAGATCGTCTCCAAGGTGGTCGAGCGCGAGCTCACCGCCCTGCTGACCTCCTCCAAGCGGGACCTCAAGACCCAGGCGCGCGCTCTGGAGGAGAAGATCGTCGGCGAGATGCGCGCCCGCGTCTCGGCGCGCCTGCACAAGGAGATCACCCGCCGCAAGACGGCCCTGGAGACCTCCTCCCTGCCGGCCAAGCTCGCCGACTGCCGCAGTGACGACGTCGCCGCCTCCGAGCTGTTCATCGTCGAGGGCGACTCCGCCCTGGGCACCGCCAAGAACGCGCGCAACTCCGAGTTCCAGGCGCTCCTGCCGATCCGCGGCAAGATCCTCAACGTGCAGAAGGCCTCCCAGGCCGACATGCTGCGCAACGTGGAGTGCTCTGCCATCATCCAGGTGGTCGGTGCCGGCAGCGGACGCACCTTCGACCTCGAGGCCGCCCGCTACGGCAAGGTCATCCTCATGACCGACGCCGACGTCGACGGCGCCCACATCCGCACCCTCCTGCTGACCCTCTTCTTCCGCTACATGCGCCCCATGATCGAGGCGGGTCGGGTCTTCGCAGCCGTCCCGCCCCTGCACCGCATTGAGGTCTCCGGCTCAGGTCGGCGCAAGAAGGAGATCATCTACACCTACTCCGACGACGAGCTCGTCACCACCCTGCGCCGGCTGGAGCGCTCGGGGCGCAGCTTCAAGGAGCCTCAGCGCTACAAGGGCCTGGGGGAGATGGACGCCACCAGCTCGCCGAGACCACCATGGAGCTCGAGCACCGCACCCTGCGGCGCATCACACTGGGGAGACGAGGCCCAGGTCATGGAGGCCGAGTCCGTCTTCGAGCTCCTCATGGGCTCCTCGGTCGAGCCCCGCCGCGACTTCATCGTCGAGGGCGCCCGTGACGTTGATCGCGAGCGCATCGACGCCTGACCATCGCATCAGGCCTCGACGGCTCTTTCAGGTAGTCTCAGTAGCCTTCGTGCCACGGCCCGCCAGTGGTCGTGACCCGGCATCGTCGACGTATCGTCGTTCTTCATCTGTACTCGCCCCTGTTCGTCCTTCATGAGGGAGGTGCGTTATGGCATCCGGTTACGGCATTCGCCGGGCGGGCTCCTCACCGTGGCCCATCCTGCGCCCGGGGCCCCGCTCAGCGCTGTCACGCGAGCTGTCCTGGCGCCCCCTGGGACCTGAGGACAACCACGAGCTGGCCGCGCTCATCGCCCGGGTCGAGGAGGTCGACAACCCTCCCTACCGCACCAGTGAGCAGGAGACGGCCGAGTACTTCCTCGACCCCACCTACTCCGGGGTCGCCGGCCGCGACGCCGACGGCGTCATGCGCGCCTTCGGCCTGGTGCGGCTGCGCCCGGCCGGCGAGATCTACGCCTCCATGACCGGCACCGTGGACCCGGCCGTACGCAAGCGCGGCATCGGTCGAGCCCTTCTGCACTGGCAGGCCGAGCGGGCCCGCCATCTCGTGGGCGCCGAGCGGGCCGGCTCCGTGCCGGGCAAGGCCTCGACCCAGGTTCCCGCCCACGTGGTCACCACCGTCTTGGAGGACGACGAGCGCATGCAGGGCCACCTCACGGACATGGGCTTTGAGCCGATGCGCTGGTACCGCAGGGTGCGCCGTTTTCCTCGGCGACGAGATCCCCGAGGTGGACCTGGACGGCTTTCATCACGATCGATCCCTGGACCCCCGAGATCGATGACGATGTTCGCCGTGCCTACAACCAGGCCATGGCTGAGACCTGGAAGGCCGAGAACGTCACCCCCGAGGACTGGACCGCCGGCAGCGCCTACTTCGCCCCCCAGTGGAGCTTCGTGGCCATGGACCGCTCCGGGGACCGGGCCCGCGTCGCCGGCTACCTGCGCTCGGGCCGCTACGAGCAGGACTGGGAGGCACTGGGCTGGCGCGAGGGCTGCACCGATGTGCTCGGGGTCCTGAGCGACTACCGCCACCGACAGATCGGGCCCGCCCTGCTGGCGGCCGCCATGCGCGCCTACGCGGCCGACGGCATGGAGTACGCCGCCGCCGGCGTCGATACCGACAACCCCAGTGGCGCCGTGGACCTGTACGAGTCCCTGGGCTACGTGCCCACCCGCGGCACCATCCTCTACGCCCTCGACGTCTGAGCGCCCGGTGTGGCCGCCCGGCGGGTCAGATGCGCTGATGGGCGACGGCACCGGCCACGATCGTGGCCAGGGGACGCACCCGGGCCAGCTCGTCGGCCCCCAGGCGCAGGGGATCCTCGGCCAGGAGCACCAGATCGGCCTGAGAACCCACCGCCACCGGTCCGGCCCCATTGACGCTGGCCGCCAGGGCCTCCTCGGCCGTGAGCCGCTGGCCCGGTGACCACACCGAGCCGTCCGGCGTCTTGCGCCCCACCGCCGCCGCCATCGCCAGCCACGGGTCCAGCGGCGCCACCGGCGCGTCCGAGCCCAGCTGCAGCAGAGCCCCGCCGGCCACCATGTCCGCGAACGCGTAGGTGCGCCCCTCCAGGCCCGGCCACACCCGGCCCACGGCCGCCCAGTCATCAATGAGGTGGGCCGGTTGAACCGACAGTTCGACGCCGCACCCCACGAGGCGCCTGAGGGCCCCATCGGGTTCATCGAGGGCGTCGGCGGGCAGCAGCTGGGCGTGCTCCAGGCGCCCGGCGGCTCCGGAGAGCGCGAAGGCGGCGGCGACGTCGTCGACGGCCGCGTCCCCGATGGCGTGGATGGCCATCTCATAGCCCTGCCGGCCGGCCCGGGCCATGAGGTCGGTGAGCTCGGCCCGGTCGATATTGACCACGCCGCAGGCGTGCTCCAGGCCCAGCTCGGCAGGGTAGGGCTCGCACATGTGTGCGCTGCCCGAGCCCATCGACCCGTCGGCGATCACCTCGAGCGGCCCCTGAACCAGCACCGGGGAGCCATCGGGCAGGTGCGGTGAGCCCGCCAGCTCGGTCCCGGTGCGCAGGCCCTGGCGATCCAGTGCTCCAGCTTGTCGCGGTAGACCGCGACCCGGATGCGGGCAGCACCTCAGGAAGGACACCCTGGGTCTCCATGGCCTGCAGACGTCGCGGCCAGTCGTCGGGATCCTCCGACCAGCTCATGTCGACCACGCCGGTGACGCCCCGGGCCAGCATGTCGGCCAGGACCTGCTGGTAGCCGGACTCTCGCAGCTCGCGCGTCCCCGGGACCTCATCGAGCCGGTCCAGCAGGGCGAACCACGGATCCTCCTTCAGCGGCGCCCCCGGTTCCTGGGCGCCGGCCTGCGGCAGACCGAAGATGCGCAGCGCCGCCGAGTTCAGCCACCCGGAGTGCACGTCCCCGGAGATGAGCAGCGTGGGGATGTCACCGGTGACGGCATCGAGCTCGGCCACGGTGGGGAGACGGGGCCAGTTGGACAGGCGGTGCCCGAAGCCCTGGATCGTGGCGGGTTGCGAACCCGCCGGCAGGTCCCGCAGCGACCGGGCCACCAGCTCCAGGGCCTCCTCGGCGCTGCGCGTGGCCAGCGTGTCGATGCGAGCCGAGCGCGCCGCCTCCATATCCAGGTGGGCGTGGGCGTCCCACAGGCCGGGGATGAGGAAGGAACCATCGGCCTGAAGCACTGGCGCTCCAGGAGCATGGAGGCCCCGCCCCACCTCGACGACGCGACCACCCGTCACACGCACGTCAACGGGCTCACCCGGGCAGGGCGGCGCATCCAGTGAGCCCGGGCCCCGACCGCAGCCTCGGAGTCCACCCAGCTCGGTGCGGGAACGGAAGGGGGACGATACGAACGTCCCTGATGATCAGGTCTGCGGACGGTTGATCAGCCATGGGCAACTCTAGGCACATCCGTCCCTGACCACGGTGGTATCCGGGCATCTCCGCGGTACGACCCGCCGCCCCGGCAACCTGCTCAGCCGATGCCGACGATGGGGGCCGGCAGCGGCGAGCCGGAGCCGTCGCGCCGCTCATCGGCTCCGGCAGCGGGACCGGCTTCGCCCTCGCGCAGCGCCCGCGCCGGGGCCACGCCCACCCAGGCGGCCACGAGCTCGTCCTCACCGCGCAGGAAGCGGTGGGAGCGAACCCGCCCGTGGCCCGTCCCTTGGCCGGGTAGCGGTCCAACGGGGTCACCTTGACACTGCCGCCGCCGGTGCCCGGCAGCGAGCTCTCGGACCCCGCCACCGTCACCACCACGGCCTCGGCCAGAAGATCCTCGGGAACCGCCGCACCGGCGATCACCCTGGGCGCCCTCGCGCAGCGAGATCCCGCCATGCCGCCGGCGCCCGCCCCTGCGGGCGCACCTTGGCGGCCGGGAACCGCAGCAGCTGGGCGTCAGAGGTCACCATGGCCAGGAAGTCCGTGTCGGCCGCCGTGCCGGCGAAGACCACCCGGTCGTCGTCGGACAGGGAGATGACCTCCCAGCTCTCGGCGTTCCTCGGCTCATCGCCGGGCTTGACCCGCTTGATGACGCCCTCGGCCGTGGCCAGGACGATCGGTGCGTGCTCGGCCGAGCCCCACCGGGACCAGCCCCACCACCTTCTCCTCCGGCTCGATGTCCACCAGCTGGCGAGACCGGAGTCGCCCCGGCCAGCCCGGAGCGCCATCGGTGCAGGGGCACCTCCGAGGTGGAGACGACGTCGAGCAGCACCAGCCGTCCGGTGTCGGTGACCGCGCCGATCCGCCCACGCGCCGTGGTGGACACCTGGGAGGTCAGGGCGTCATGGGGCTGGCGCACACCGGTGCGGGCGACCGGCTCGGCGCCGGGGTGCGTGCCACCAGGCCAGTGGCGGAGAGCATCACCCGGCACGGGTCGTCGGGGACGGTGAGCGGAACCGGGGACGCGCTCGGCATGAGCGTCATCGGCTGAGCGGACGCGCCGGCCCGCTTCGCGCCTCCGCCTGAGGCGGCGGGAGGGCCTCGTCCGGAGTCGCTGCGCCGGCGGCCGACGACGTCACGCGCTCACCGGAGGCCTCCATCAGCACCGTTCGCCGCGGGGTGCCGAACTGCTCGGCCACGGCCGCCAGCTCGCGGGAGACCACCCGTCGCAGCAGGACGTCATCGGCCAGGATCGCCTCCAGGGCCTCGATCTCCCGGGCCAGCTCATCGCGCTCCTTCTCCAGCTCGATCACCGAGAACTTCGTGAGCCGGCGCAGCTGGAGCTCGAGGATGTAGCTGGCCTGCGGCTCGGTGAGGTCGAAGACCTGCATGAGCCGCGTGCGCGCCGTGGCGGCGTCGTCGGAGGAGCGGATGACGGCGATGACCTCGTCGATGTCGAGGATGGCGATGAGCAGCCCGTCCACCAGGTGTGCGCGCTCACGGCGCTTGCCCAGGCGGAACCGGGTGCGCCGGGTGACCACCGTGAGACGGTGGCGCACGAACACCTCCAACAGCTCGCGCAGGCCCAGGGTGTGGGGCTGGCCGTCCACGAGGGAGACGTTGTTGATGCCGAAGGAGTCCTCCAGCGGTGTGTGCTTGTAGAGCTGGGCCAGGACGGCCTCGGGGTTGTAGCCGTTCTTGACGCTGATGACCAGGCGCGTGCCGTGCCTGCGGTCGGTGAGGTCGGCGACGTCGGTGATGCCCTGGAGCTTCTTGGAGCCGACCGCCTCCTTGATCCGGGCGATGATCTTCTCCGGTCCGACCATGTAGGGCAGCTCTGTGACCACGATGCCCTTGCGGCGCGGGGAGACCGACTCCACGTGGGCGGTGGCGCGCGTGAGGAACTTGCCGCGCCCCGTGCGGTAGGCCTCCCGGATCCCGTCCAGTCCCACGATCATGCCGCCGGCGGGCAGGTCCGGCCCCGGCACGAAGGCCATGAGCTCCTCCAGGCTCGCCTCGGGGTGGGTCAGGAGGTGCCGGGCGGCCGCCACGACCTCCACGAGGTTGTGCGGCGGCATGTTGGTGGCCATACCCACCGCGATACCGGCCGCGCCGTTGACCAGCAGGTTCGGGAAGGCCGCGGGCAGGACCTCGGGCTCGGTGAGCGTGTAGTCGTAGTTGGGGGCGAAGTCGACCGTGTCCTCGTCCAGATCCGCCGTCAGCGCCAGCGCCGGCTCGGCCAGGCGTGCCTCGGTGTAGCGGGGGGCCGCCGGTCCGTCATCCAGGGAGCCGAAGTTACCGTGCCCGTCAATGAGCGGCAGACGCATCGTGAAGGGCTGGGCCAGACGCACCAGCGCCTCGTAGATCGCGGTGTCGCCGTGTGGGTGGAGCCGGCCCATGACGTCGCCCACGACCCGGGAGGACTTCACGTGCGGGCGGTCGGGGCGCAGCCCCATGCGGTCCATCTGGAACAGGATGCGGCGCTGAACCGGCTTGAGCCCGTCGCGGGCGTCCGGCAGGGCGCGCGCGTAGATGACGGAGTATGCGTACTCCAGGAAGCTGGTGCGCATCTCCGTGGACAGGTCAAGGTCGACGATCTCCCCGTCGGTCGGGGGAGGAGCCTGGGTGGAGGCGGACTTCGGCATGGGCGCATTCTCCGAGGAATCGAGCCGAAAACAAACCACGACACCCGGGCGTGACAGGTCAGACGCACCCGTCCAGCGTGATCGGTCCGGTCCGGGACCGGGGCTACCGGCGCTCGACGACGATGGCACAATGACGACCATGACGACCCACTCACGCCAGAACTCGGCCGCCAGCCCGGCCCCTGGCTCGGCCACCTCTAAGGCGCCGCAGGACGCGGCCGTCGATCTGGCGCAGCAGGTGGAGCTCGCCGGCTACTACCCCGAGCTGGTGCTCGACACCCTCCGACTGGCCGCGGGGGAGGAGGAGATCGTCTCCGGCATGGTCCAGGCCGAGACCACCTTCGCCGAGGCCGTCCACCGGCACCTGACCGTCCTGTCCCTGACCTCCACCCGCCTCATCATCGTCCACGTCGACGACGCCCCCCGTGACGACGGCAGCCCCGGCGCCCTGGCCACCAGCGAGGCCGTTCCGCTCAGCCGTATCCGCTCGATGGCCCTGACCCGGGGCGTGTCCGAACCCGCCCAGGGCGGCGGCACCCTGACCGAGATGACGATCGCGGTCTCCTGGGGCTCCGTGCGCCGTATCGACATGGAACCGGCCTCCTGCGGTGACCCCGACTGCCAGGCCGACCACGGCATGACCGGTGTCTCCGTGCCTGACGACGTCGTCATCCGCGTGGCTGCGGGTGTCGAGGGCGCTGCCGCGCTCGCCCGTGCTGAGACCTTCGCCAGCCGGCTCTCGCAGATGACGGCCCGCGCCGCCTCCGTGTGACGGGACCGGCGATGAGGTCTCAGACTGCCGCCGAGGAGCCCTCACCGGCTCCCATCGTGGACTGCCCGCAGGACCCGGCTCTGCGCTACCTCCTGGCGGTCGGCGCCGTCAGCGCCGGGCTGACTCTGCGCGATACCGAGATCGACGGCGACTCAGCTGTCACCGACGCCCGGGCCCGTCGCGTCGCCCGCACCTGGGGGATCGAAACGGCCGGCGGCACCGGGACCGTCGTCGTCCTCGTGGACGGGCTGGGCCTGGAGATGCTCCGCCAGCGCCGCGGACACACCCCCACCCTGCGCAGATGGCTGGCTCAGCAGGACAACGGCGACAGCAATGACGGCGCCGGGATCCTCACCTGCCGCCCCTCGACGACGGCCGCGGCCCTGACCATGCTGGGAACCTCCGCCCTGCCTGGCACCACCGGCATGGTCGGCTACTCGGTGCTCAAGCCCCTGCCTGGGGCCCACCCTTCCCGCCTCAACGGTCCCCAGCCCCGACCAGGTCCTCAGCCTCATCACCTGGAAGGGTGACGACGCTCCCAGCCCTCGGGCATGGCAGGACGTTCCCACGATCTTCGAGCGCCTTCCCGCAGGGAGCGCGGTGAGCATCGGACCAGCCCGCTTCGCCGGCTCCGGCCTGACCGAGGCGGCCCTGCGGGGTGCCTCGCACCTGGGAGCCGATCGTCTGGAGGATCGGCCCGGTCTGGCCGCCGGCGCACTGCGCCGCGGCACGCCCCTGGTGTACCTCTACGTCGGTGAGCTGGACAAGACCGGCCACAAGCACGGCTGGCTCAGTGAGCAGTGGCTGGCACAGCTCGAGCGCCTCGATTCCGCCATGACCGAGCTGGTCCGCCGCGTCCCGGCCGGCACCAGGATCATCCTGAGTGCCGATCACGGCATGGTCGACACCGACGCCGACCACCGCATCGACCTGAGCGCCCACGGCGAGCTCGCCCGCGACGTCGTCGCCGTGGCCGGGGAGCCCCGCCTGACCCACCTGCACGTCGCAGACGGCGACACGGACCTGGCCGCTGAGGTGGCCCGCCGCTACCGCGACGTGCTGGGGGACCGGGCGGAGTGGATCGGTACCCGGGAGCAGGCCGCTGAGCACCTGGGGCCCCTCGGAGCGCGGGCGCGAGGCGTCGTCGGGGACGTCGTTGTGGCCATGGCCGGAACCTGGGTGCTTGTGGACCCTCGGGTCCACTCCGAGTCCGCCATCGCCATGCCCGGCGTCCACGGCTCCTTCACACCGGCCGAGACTCAGGTGCCCCTGCTCGTCACCGAGGCCTGACGGGGCCAGGGCGACCCACCGCACCAGTGTCTCAGAAGCCACGAGACACCACCGAGGCCTGATGAGGACAAGGGCCCTGAGATTCCTGGTGCCGCGACCTGGTTGCCCGGCTACTCGGGCCTGGCGCCGAAGACGATCTCGTCCCAGGAGGGGACGGAGCGACGCGAGCGGCGGCGGACTTCTTCTTGGCCGGAACCGTGCTGGGCATGTCGGGCAGCGTCTCCTGGGTGCCCGCGCCTGAGGCGGCTGATGGCCGGGGCGAGGCCTTGGCCAGAACCTCGGAGCGTGAGGGCATGGGGATCTCCGGCACCGGCTCGGTGGGACTGTCCGCACCCACCGGCGCCTGACGCCCCACCGGTACCCGGTCCACAGCGGGCTCTGGGGCTGACGGAGCCGCCGAGAGGGGCGCTGGAGGCCGTCACCAGCCTGGTCCCGGCGGGTGGTTGCCGGTGTGCAGGCGCCGGCGCTCAGACATCGAGTAGACCTGGGCGCTCAGACCCGTAGCCTGCCCCGTGGACTTGTCGGCCGCCTGGCTGTGAACCTCGGTGTGGGCCTGGGCGCGGCGCTCCTCGATCCCCCTGGCCGGGGGCGAGGGGACCTCAGGGCTGTCCGGGCTGCTGGTGTAGTCGATACCGTGAGGGTCGGTGAAGGTGTCCTCATCACCGTGACTCTCGCCGGCAAAACCGCTCAGGTCGTCGTCATGGGGCATCCCGACCTCGACGCGCCGGCCTCGGCTGGAGGCCAGGTCGGCCAGCAGGGCATCGGTGTCATCCGCAGACATGGCGCCGTTGGTGGGGCGGGCGTACTCCCGTACCGGCAGCATCCCGGCGGGCATCTCGACAGCCAGGCCCGAGGTCTCGCCGGAGGCGGCGGCCGGAGCGGAGACGGCCGACAGCGCGCCGGTGCCGGGTGAGCCCACGGAGGCGGGGGAGGCCCCCGACTGGGCCGACGGCGTGCCGGCCGAGGCCCCAGGAGCCTTCGAGTCCTGGTCGAAGACCGCTGGACGGTGAGTGCCCACGCCGGCCTCCGTGAGCCAACGCGCCTCATCATCCAGAGCGTGAACCGCCCGGGCCGTCAGATCCAGCGACCAGCGGGCCTGCTTCTCCTCAGCGGACTGCACGAAGGTGACCATGATGAGCCAGGGGTCGCGGCCCTCGCGCAACGCGTCCCACTCCAGGCTTGAGGGGTTGACACCGCGGGTGGCCAGGCGGTCCACCACCAGCTCGCCGAGCAGAGGAGAGTCCTTCTCCCATCCGATACGGCAGGACTGGGCCTGCGAGACGGCCCACTGGCGCTCGGCGAGTACCGGTCCCTCGAAACGGCGCACGTGCTCCACGTCCATGCCCGTGCTGATCGCGACCTCGGCCGCGGTGGCACCGGCGCGCATATACGCCTGAAGCTGGCGGGGGCGCAGAGGCGCTGGCGTCTCCGCAGTCGTTGTCGACGGGGACACGATGGCGCCGCGGTCACGGCGCACCGCGGCCCTGAGGGCGTCGTCGACGACGATGCTGTAGCGCTCGCCGTCCTCGTCTGTCATGACAATCGTGTCACCGTTGGCACCCAGCAGCTCGAGTTCGACCATGGGCGGGGCCTCCTTCATCCCGATGTCAGCACGATTTGCTCCACTGTGCTTCACAGCCTGCCATCCGCAGGCGTCAAGCCGTGGGAGGCGCAGCGGTGTGCCACATGTGAAGCACGTGTGAATACCCTCGTGAATACCCTTGGATCGAACGCACTGCAAGCGAACTGTGCTCTTCCATCGGGCGATTTGGCTTGACGGGACGCCTGTCGGTGCTATTGTGCGCGTGCCTTCTGGGACGAATGCGCAGATCGTTGCCGCGATGCCAGTGTGCGTACGGCGCTCGACTCCCGCCCCGGAGGTGACCTGAGAGCCGTCGACAGAAAGAGTGACGAGGCCATGGCGACCGACTACGACGCCCCGCGCAAGAATGATGACGAGCCCGAGGCCGATTCCATCGAGGAGCTGACCTCGCGGCAGAAGGACCAGTCCTCCGCTGCGATCGAGGAGGATGAGAACGAGGCGGCCGAGGGCTTCGAGCTTCCCGGGGCTGACCTGTCCCGCGAGGAGCTGAGCGTTCACGTCGTACCTCAGCTCGAGGACGAGTTCACCTGCTCGGAGTGCTTCCTCGTTCACCACCGCAGCCAGCTGGCCTTCGTCGACGAGGCGACCGGTCTTCCGGTGTGCGCCGACTGCGCCGGCTGACATCCCACCCGATTCAGGAGACCCCCATGGGACTGTTCTCGCGCCGTCGTGACGACGCATCCACCGATTCCGACGAGTCCATCCTCGCCTCCGACGCTGGGGCCGACGTCGACGATCTCAACGAGTCCGCGGCCTCCGGGCCGTGGGACCTCAGTGAGCTGCCAGAGGATCAGGAGGACGTGCCTCGTATCGATCTGGGCGCCCTGCAGGTCCCGGCCGTAGACGGGATGCAGCTGCGCCTGGAGCAGGGGCCCGACGGCACTATCACCGCCGTCGTCCTCGCGCTGGGCGGCTCGGCGCTCGAGCTGCGGGCCTTCGCCGCGCGCGCGCACCGCCGGTATCTGGGACGAGCTGCGCAGTGACATCGCCAATGAGCTCGCCGGGAACGGCGCCCGCTACGAGGAGAGCTACGGGGAGTACGGCACCGAGCTGGTCGCCCACCTGCCCGCGCGCGGCCCCGACGGCACGACGACAACCGGCACGATCCGTTTCCTGGGATCGACGGACCCCCGCTGGTTCCTGCGGGAGTCCTCCAGGGGCGCCGCCTCCTCCGAGCAGTCGGCCCAGGCGCTGCGGGAGGTACTGCGCGGCATCGTCGTCGTCCGTGACGGCCAGGCCCGCCCGCCCCGCGAGATCCTGCCCATGCACGCGCCCGGAGCCGTGACCGGCCCCGAGGCCGAGGACCTGCCCGGCATCGACCCGCTGGCTCCCCGGCCCGACCATCGCCGAAGTGCGTTAGATGAGGGCGTTGCTCGCTCGCCTGAAGCGGCTCGCCAGGCTGCTTCGCACCAGTCGTGAGCACCTGGAGGCCGAGGACGAGGAGCGCTCCGCCAGCCGGCGGGGCACCGATCCGATCAGGGTCCCTGGCGTCGCGTCAGCGGGCCCGGGTCTCGGGTGTGCTGCAGGCGGTCACCCTACCGCTCGAGCCAGGACAAGCCCATCCTCGTCGGGTCAGCTCTGCGACGGTACCGGCAGCATCGACCTGGTGTGGTGGGGCCGACGGCGCATCGCCGGCATCAAACCGGGCACCCATCTGATGGTCGAGGGGCGGGTCGCCGACGGCACCCACCGTCTGCAGATCCACAATCCCCGCCTACCAGCTGCTGGGGCCGGGGCAGTAGCCACTGCACCGACGCCGGAGAAGGACTTACGAATGAGCAGCCGTTCAGCGAACACCCCTGGTCGCACCGGCCTGGGTGCGATCGACTCCGAGCGCTTCGACGCCATGGCCGCCGTGGGCGGGTGGCGAGGCGTTCTTGAGTCCGTTGTTCCCACCCTCGTCTTCGTCCTGGTCATGGCGGTGCGCCCCACCGCCCTGGCGGCGGCCCTGGCCGCCTCCCTGGCCGTCAGCGCCGTCGGCCTCGTGACCCGCCTGGTGCAGCGCCAGTCGCCGGCCCAGGTCGTGGGCGGGATCGTGCTGGTCCTCGTCTCCGCCCTGTGGGCCTGGCGCAGCGGTGAGGCCTCCAACTTCTACGCCACCGGGCTCATGATCAACGCCGCCTGGCTGGTCGTCTGCCTGGTCTCCCTGCTCATCGGCTGGCCGATCGTGGGCGCCTTCATCACTCTGTGGCACCGGGTCACCGATGAGTCCGGGAAGTCGGACGAGTCCGGGGGATCGAGGGAGTCTGCTGCAGGCCGACGACGATCCAGACGCGCGGCCGTCGGCCTGGCGCACCGACCCCGCCCTGCGCAACGTCAGGCGCCGCTATCACGCGGGCACCTGGGTCCTGACGCTGATGTTCGCCCTGCGGCTCGTCGTCGAGGTGCCCCTCTACCTGGCCGGCGAGCATGCCGTGTCCTACCTGGGCGCCGCCCGCCTCATCCTGGGCGTGCCGCTGTACGCCGTGACCCTGTGGTTCATCTGGCTGCTGGTCGCCCCCAGCCGGATCGCTACAGGCGCAGGGCCGTCGCCGACCAGTAGCCCTCCGGCTCCCAGTCACGTGAAGATCAGGGGCAGCTCCTTCAGGCCGGACTCTCCCTCGCGCGCCGTGAGGAAGATGAGCTCGTCCCCGCGCTCGAAGCGCTCGTCGCGGTCGGGCGTAATGGGCCGGTAGTCGCGCAGGATAGCCGCCAGCACCGTGTGGGGCGGCAGCTCGATGTCGGAGACGAGCTCGCCGATGACCGGTGAGTCCTCCGGCAGGGTCAGCTCATGCATGGAGGCGCCCGACTGGTGGAAGTGGAAGATGCTCACCAGGCTGCCGACGCTGACGGCCTCCTCCACCAGCGCCGTCATGAAGCGCGGGGTGGACACGGCCACGTCCACGCCCCAGGTCTCGTCGAAGAGCCACTCGCTCTTGGGATTGTTGACCCGGGCGACGGTACGGGGCACCCCGTACTCGGTCTTGGCCAGCAGGGAGATGACCAGGTTGGCCTTGTCGTCCCCGGTGGCGGCCACGATGACGTCACAGGTCTCGGCCCCGGCGCGCTCCAGCGCGTCGATGTCACAGGCGTCCGCCAGCTGCCAGTCGGCCTCCGGAACCGAGGCGATACGCATGGCCTCGGCGGAGCGGTCGACGAGCGTGACCTCATGGCCGTGGCTGATGAGCTCACGGGCGATGGAACGGCCCACGGATCCGGCTCCGGCAATCACGATCTGCATGGCTCAGGCCTCCTGCGACGGGGCGTGTGACAGGGCACGGCGCACCTGACCGATGCGGTCAGTACTCACCGCGAGGTGCAGGCGGTCATGCTCCTGGATGACGGTGGCGGCCTCGGGCAGCAGGGCCGTGGCATCGCGCGAGATCCAGGCGACGCGCACCCTCAGGCGGTCCTCGAGCGCCCCGATCGTGGTGCCCACCCACTGGGGTGAGGCGCTGGGCTGGATGAGGGCGATCATGCCCGAGGGGTCCTCGAGCTCGCGGGCGCTGGAGCCGGGCAGGATGCGACGCATCATCTGGTCGGCCGTCTGGCGCACGGTGGCCACTGTGGGGATGCCCAGGCGCTCGTAGACATCGGCCCGGCGGGAGTCGTAGATCCGGGCGACGACGTTGTCCACGCCGAAGCTCTCCCGCGCCACGCGTGCGGCGACGATATTCGAGTTGTCCCCGTTGGACACGGCGACGAAGGCGTAGGCCTCGTCGATGCCGGCCTGCTCCAGGGCGTCGCGGTCGAAGCCGACGCCCTTGACCTTGCGGCCGTTGAAGTCCGAGGGCAGCCGGCGGAAGGAGTCCGAGGAGCGGTCGATGACGGACACCGAGTGCCCCATGCGGTCGAGCTGTACGGCCATGGACGCTCCAACGCGGCCACAGCCCATGATGACGAAGTGCACGAGGAGGACGGTACTCCGTTGTCGGGCCACGGACGTAACATCTGGAGACGTGCGTGACTTCGCAGACCGCATCAAGCGGCTTCTCGTCGGCCGTCCCTGTCCCCAGTGGAGCCCTGGGGGAGACGCTCCTTCCCAAGAGGATCGCCCTGCCGGTATTCGCCTCCGACGCCCTGTCCTCCGTGGGCTACGCCCCCGATGAGGTGCTCATCACCCTGGCCGTGGCGGGGGTCGCCGCCACCGCCTTGTCCCCATGGGTCGCCCTGGCCGTCGTCGGCGTTCTCGTGGTCGTCGTGGCCTCCTACCGGCAGACCGTCCACGCCTACCCGTCCGGCGGTGGCGACTACGAGGTGGTCTCGGCCAACCTCGGCTCCCACGCCGGCCTCCTGGTGGCCTCGGCCCTGCTGAGCGACTACGTCCTGACCGTCGCGGTCTCCGTGTCCTCGGGCACCTCCTACCTCGCGGCGGCCCTGCCGGCCCTGGCCCCGTACAAGGTGGAGATCTCCGTCGCCGTCGTCACCGTCCTGGCGGTGCTCAACCTGCGCGGCTCGCGCGAGTCGGGCCGGGCCTTCGCCATTCCCACCTACCTGTACATGGGCGTCATCGGCATCATGGCTGTCGTCGGCCTCATCCAGGAGCTGACCGGGACGCTCGGACAGGCCGAGTCCGCCGGGCTCGACGTCGTGACCCACGCCGGCTGGGAGCAGGGCCTGACCGGCCTGGCCGGAGGCTTCCTGGTCCTGCGGGCCTTCTCCTCGGGCTGCGCGGCCCTGACCGGTGTGGAGGCGATCTCCAACGGCGTCCCCAGCTTCCAGCGCCCCAAGTCCCGCAACGCCGCCACCACGTTGCTGCTCCTGGGCAGCATCGCAGCCCTCATGCTCATGAGCGTCATCCACCTGGCCGGCGCCGTCGGCGTGCGCATGGTGGAGGACCCGGCCCATCAGCTCCTGCGCAACGGCGTCCCGGTCGGAGACACCTACCACCAGGACCCCGCTATCGGACAGATCGCCGCCACCGTCTTCTCCGGCTTCCGGCCGATGTTCTACCTGGTCGCCGCCGTCACCGGGCTCATCCTGGTCCTGGCCGCCAACACCGCCTTCAACGGGATTCCCGGTCCTGGCCAGTGTCCTGGCCCGTGACGAGTTCCTTCCCCGCCAGCTCTCCCCAGCGCGGCGACCGCCTGGCCTTCTCCAACGGCATCATCGTCCTGTGGCTGGGAGCCGTGGCCTTCCTCATCGGCTTCGAGGCCAACACGACTCGCCTCATCCAGCTCTACATCGTGGGCGTCTTCATCTCCTTCTCCCTCTCCCAGGTGGGCATGGTGCGCCACTGGACGCGTGAGCTCACCATCGCCACCGAGCCCAGGGCCCGCTCGCGCATGCACCGCGCCCGCATCATCAACGCCATCGGGGTGCTGGGCACCGGAACGGTCCTGGTCATCGTCCTGCTCACCAAGCTCACTCGGGGGCGCCTGGATCACCCTGACGATCATGGCACTGCTCTACCTGGTGATGAACCGGATCCGCCGCCACTACCGGCGGGTCAGCGAGGAGGTGGCCATCTCCGACCTCCACGACGCCCGCGTCCTACCGGCCCACGTCCACGCCATCGTCCTGGCCTCACGCCTCCACCAGCCGACGCTGCGGGCCCTGACCTACGCCCAGTCGACCCACCCGACCGCGCTGGAGGCGCTGACGGTGGACACCGGCGACGGTGGCGCCGAACGTCTCCTGGACGCTTGGGAGGAGGCCGATATCGCGGTGCCGCTGACGGTTCTGGACTCGCCCTACCGAGACATCACCCGCCCGGTCATCAACTACGTGCGCTCGGTGCGCCGAGAGTCCCCCGCGACCTCGTGGTCGTCTTCCTGCCCGAGTACATCGTGCGCCACTGGTGGGAGCAGATCCTCCACAACCAGACCGCCCTGCGCCTGAAGACCGTCCTGCTGTTCACACCCGGCGTCGTCGTCGCCTCCGTGCCCTGGCAGCTGGGACTGCCCGGCCAGCGGCATTTCCACCATGGCGTGCGCGCTCGCACCGCTGAGGGCATCATCGACGCCGACGTCGCCATGCGCCGTCACGTCGACAGCCACCTCAGTCACCTCAACAGCTCCGGCACCGGTGACGTCGGTGCAGACCACCAGGAGAACCGATGACCCCGCAGCCCGGCCGGCCCGACGATCAGCCCGATCCCAGCCGCGGGCGTCCCCGTGAGCTCACCCTGGCCGTCGGGGCGCCGGCGCACGGCGGGCACTGCGTGGCCCGGCCCGTGGACGACCCGGATGGCCGCGTCATCTTCGTGCGCCACGCCCTGCCCGGTGAGACGGTGCGGGCCCGGCTGACCGAGATGACCTCGCGGACCTGGCGGGCCGACGCCGTCGAGGTCCTCCAGGCCTCCCCAGACCGCGTCGAGTCCGTCTGGCCCGAGGCCGGCCCCGCAGGCGTGGGCGGGGGAGAGCTCGCCCACGTCGCCCTGGACGCCCAGCGCACCTGGAAGCGCTGGGTCCTGGCCGACTGCCTGCGCCGGATCGGCGGGCAGGAGGTGGCCGACGCCGTCGCCTCCCTGCCCCGAGGCCTCCGCGGGGGCAGCCGTACCGATCGAGCCCATGCCCACCGATGCCGCCGCCCAGGCCTCCACCAGCGCCCGCAGGCGCGCTCTGGCCGGTACCGCCACCCGTACCCGCGTGAGCCTGACGGTCAACGACGACGGCGAGCCCGGCATGCACGCCTTCCGCTCAGGGACGGTCCTTCCCCTGCGCCGCCTGCCCCTGGCCGTGCCCGCCATCACCGAGATCGGCCTGCTGGAGCGCTCCCGCTGGCGCGCCCACTACCGGCCCGGCATGCGCATCGAGGCCATTGCCCCCAGCGGCGGCGAGCCCGTGGTCCTGCTCGACGACCGGCTTCTGACTGCTCATGCGCGCAGCACCGGGCGGCGCCGCGTCCAGGAGATCGTTGACGCCTCGGCCCTGGGCCTGGGGGAGCTGACCTACTCCGTCCACGCCGGGGGCTTCTGGCAGGTCCATGTCGACGCCCCCGGGTCCTGGTCGAACGCGTCGTGCGCGCCGCCCTGGGAGAGAACCTTGAACGGGCCGCGGGCAGTCGCGTCCTGGAGCTCTACTCGGGGGCCGGCCTGTTCACCCTACCGCTGGCCGCCCTCGTGGGCAGCGGTGGACAGGTTCTCTCCCTGGAGGGCAGTGAGCAGGCCGTCCGCGACGCCCGCCGCACCCTGCACGAGCATCCCGGCGCCCGCCTGGCTGCCGGACGTGTGAGCGCCCGCTCGGTGCGCGAGCTCGCAGGCTCCTTCGCCGCAGGCCGCCCCGACGTCGTCGTCCTCGACCCGCCGCGCCAGGGTGCCGGTCGCGAGATCATTGAGGCCGTCGCCGCCCTCGGGGCTGAGCGGATCGTCCTGGTGGCCTGTGACCCGGCGGCCCTGGCTAGGGACCTGGGAACCCTTTTGCGTTCCGGCTACGGCCTGGGTGCCATGAGCGCGCTGGACATGTTCCCGCACACTCACCACTTCGAGACGATCACGGTGCTTGACAGATCCTGAGCCAATCGATGGCAATGGCGATGGGCCCCAGTCCGTGACGGACTGGGGCCCATCTCATGCTCCGGGAAGGAGCCCTAGTCAGCCGATGATCGGTCACGATGCGCGACGACGGACTGCCAGGATCACATATCCCGTCACCAGGAATGCGGCCATGGCTGCGATGACTGGCACGGCGTTGGAGCCGGTGCTCGCCAGGTTGCTGCCGCTATTGCTTGGTGGCGTGCTGGCCGAGGTGCCGGGCGCGGGGACCTCGGTGGGAGTGGGCGTCGGCGCGGGGACCTCGGTGGGGGTCGGCGTCGGCGTGGGCTCCTCGGTGGGAGTGGGCGTCGGCGGGGGTCCCTCGGTGGGGGTCGGCGTCGGCGGGGCCCTCGGTGGGGAGTGGGCGTCGGCGTGGGCTCCTCGGTGGGGGTCGGGCGTCGGCGTGGGCCTCGGTGGGGGGTCGGCCGGCGTGGGCCTCGGTGGGGGTCGGCGTCGGCGTGGGCCCTCGGTGGGGTCGGCGTCGGGCGTGGGCCCTCGGTGGGGGTCGGGCGTCGGCGTGGGCCTCGGTGGGGTCGGCGTCGGCGTGGGCCTCGGCGGGTCGGCGTCGGCGGCCTCGGTGGGAGTGGGCGTCGGCGTGGGCTCCTCGGTGGGGGTCGGCGTCGGCGTGGGCTTCGGGACCTCCGTGTAGGTGTTGGTCACCGTGACAAGGGTGGCGCTGGCAGCGCCCTCCTTGATCGTGAAGGCTCCGTTGTCGATCTTGGTGTCGACCGTGTAGCCCTCGCGCTCAGCGCCGCCGTCAGCCTGCTTCTCCTTCTCGGTGACCTCGCAGTTGGTACCTACCGGTACGGACGGGCCGTCGACGGGCGTGCCGTCGCCCTTCACGTCAAGGGTTCCCTCGGAGCCGTTCTCACACGTGTAGGCGATCTGGAAAGTCTCCTTGGAGAAGGCCTCCTTGTTGCTTCCCTCGACCTTCTTCACGACGGAGAAGGAACCGGTCTTCTGAATGACCTCGTTGTACAGGCCCACAGCCTGCACGGAGGAATCGACCGCGAACGTCGCGGTCTCCTGCGTCTCAGTACCGTTGACGGAGAAGGTCTTGCCTCCCCAGCCAAGGGCCCCGGGAAGGGCCGCTGCGGACGTGTCCTCCGTCAGCGTGATCTTGGTTCCCTTGGGGAACTCGCGCAGGGTGTCCCCGGCCTGCTGCTGGCCCGCAGCCACCTCAACGGTGTAGGGGTTCGACGCCGGCTTATTGGCCCAGCTCGGGTAGTCGGTCTCGGTCGTGCCGTTGGGGAGCTCGTAGGCGACGTTCACGCGGATCTTGGTGTCCGCAGGGACGTCGTTCTGGTGAGCGCCGGTGACGTACTTCTTGACCCCGAAGGATCCGAAGCCCTGAGTCAGCTGCACGTCGTAGGAGATCGGGTCCTTGTAGGCCATCTGTGCGGACACCGTGGTGTTCTTACCGCCGTTCAGGGTGGCGCTGTTGGTGTAGACCTTGCCCGGGACGATCTTGCCGCCCTCGGCCAGGGACTGGTAGACGATCTCGTAGTTCGCGTTCTTGGCGAAGTTGCCGTCTGTACGGGACAGGGTGATGGACGCAGTGGTCCCGTCGGCGCCGATGGTCGGCTTCAGGGTGAACTTTCCGTGGTCGGTGTTCATGGCTGTGCCATCGGCCTTGGCGACGTCGAAGTAGCCGTCGGCGCCACCGCCGAACTCCTCAGGGTTGACCCGCACGTACCAGGAGCCGAGATCCGGGTTGAGCTTCTGCCCGCCCCCGGAGACGTCGTTGAAGGTGACGGTGTTGACGCTACCCGCCTCCACTCCCAGGTGGTTGGCGATGGTCGTACCACTGAACTGGATGTGCCAGGTCAGGCTGCTGGACTCGCGCTTGAGGGAGTTGGCGTACTTGCCAAGGTCCTTCTCAACCCATGCGATAGGGAGAATCCGCTCGTTGTTGGGGTGGAAGACCTCGACCTCGGTGCCGTTGGCGTCGAAGGTGGTCTTGTTGTCCTGGGTCACCTTCTGGGCCACGATCATCTGGTTGCCCGAGCCCTTGAGCTCGGTGGCGGCGCTGATCGCGGCGTTGAAGGTGCAGGTGAGGGTCTCGGTGGTCGTGACGCAGTCACCCACCTTGGTGCCGTTCCCGAGAACAAGATCGTCGTGTCGACCGATCTCGCGGTACCGGTACTCCGCCGGAAGGCCGATGCTGAAGGACTCGTCCGGCTGCGGATTGGCGGTAGAGGCGTCCCAGGCGAACTTCATGCGAACCGGGTCCTCGAGGTGCGCGGGCTTGCCCGGAAACTCCGTTCCGTCCTTGTCCGCGAGGATGAGAGGACTGAAGGAAACCTTCACCCCTGCATTCTGGTTCGCGCTCGCACGAGGTGCCACCAGCGCGACAAAGCTACCCAGTGCGACCAGCAGTACGCAGGCGAGCAGAGTCGCTACATACTTGCGACGCACGGAGAGGTGCTGTAGGTGCATTCGTTATCTCCATCTTCATGGGGTGACATTCCTGGATTGTGGGGAAGTACAGGAATTCGTCGGGATACTATGGCGCTGACCCTAATGCGGGGAGTGCAATTTACGTTTTGTAACCATTGCGTTGCCGTATTGGTATATTTGCTGATCGGATGCTTGGTGTGCGCAGTATTCTCGGGCCCGCGCGGCCACCTGTGGGTTTCGGTCGCCGGGGAGATGTCTCCATAGACCGCGGTACGGTTCTGCGTTCATCGTGACGCCATGAGTTCCATGGTGGTGAGTCGTCGTGCGCTTGCGGGGCTGGTTGCGCTCGGCGGTGCCGGCGTGGTGCTCCGTCGGGATGGTGGTGGCGCCTGTCCTCGGCCGGGGCGGGATCCGGGGGTTGAGACCAGGATTCGCAATGATCGTGATGACGTGGACGGTCGTCTGTGGGAGACGGTGACGGCGGCGGGCTGGCGGACGGACACGGGGCTGCGGTTCACCGGTTCCTTGAGCGGGGACTATCTCGACTACGACGGTCCTGAGGGGCTCGGTTCGTCCCGCCAGGATTTCGCGGAGATGCCCAAGCTGGTGCATGAGGATGACGACTGTGTGGTGGTTCAGGCGGGGGCTGGGGTGTGCGCGCTTGAGCGTGCCGATGGGCGGGTGCGTTGGTCGGTGGCGTTGGAGGCTCCTCAGGGGTTGGTCGCCGGGGGCGTGTCGTGTGGATTGGTGTGGACCAATGCGGGTGCTGTGGATCTGGGGACCGGCGAGGTCAGGAGAGTGCCCGAGGCGGTGTCCCGGGCGGTCAACCTGGTGGCCGGTGAGGGCGTCGTCGTGACCGTCGTGCCCCGGCTACGGTGACAGGAGTGAGCTCGTCTGCCTGGAGTCCCGTGGCTGCTCGGAGAGGTGGCGCACCGGCATCGACGACCCGGGTGCGGCGTCACTGACGCTCGACCACGAGGACAATGAGGTCTCCATCGGGCTGTCGGACCGCTACGACCTGGACAGCGGTGCGTACAACCTGGTGCTGGTGGACTTCCGTCGCATCGGGCCCCGGGAGGGGGTCTTCGTCGTCGTCGACACCGAGGCCGGCAGGAGGGTGCGGGTGGTGGTCGACGACGACGGGACAGCGGTCGCGGTCCGTGCGTTCGCGCCGCAGGAGAGAATGAACGACGCGGGCTACCGGGAGGAGCACACTCGGGCGAGGAGCTGTGGTCGGTTCCGTTGGAGGCCCGCCCGGGCGCGGTCGTGGCCATTGACTCCGCCCTGGGAGAGCAGGGATCCTCCTTCTGGGTCATGGACCTGGACGATTCCGGTGCGCTGCACCTGGCGCACTGGAAGCCCGGCCCTGCGTGAGCGCGGAGCCCCCGCCGGCGATAGGTGCGGGTGACCGCACGTTAATCGGCTCCGCCTCCGCGGTGGGTCCGGCAGCGCGATCGGTACCCTGCCAAGGATCCTTCAGGCCCTGCGGCATGTTGACGCGGGATGACGGAGCGTCGTCTAGCGTGTGTCGCGGCCTGATCGGGCAGGCCGGCTCCCGCACCCCGCGGGCGCATGGCGGCCCGCCCCCTTGTGCAGAACAGGAACGACGTTGACAAGCCTCGACACCTTCCACTCCCGCTCCAGCCTCGACGTGGACGGCCGCGGTTACGAGATCTACCGCCTCGACGCCGTCCCCGGCCTGGAGCGCCTGCCCTACAGCCTCAAGGTGCTGGCCGAGAACCTGCTGCGCACCGAGGACGGCGCCAACATCACCGCCGATCACGTGCGAGCCCTGGCCGCCTGGGACCCCGCCGCCGAGCCCGACACGGAGATCCAGTTCACCCCGGCCCGCGTCGTCATGCAGGACTTCACCGGTGTGCCCTGCATCGTCGACCTGGCCACCATGCGTGAGGCGGTCGCCGACCTCGGTGGCGACCCCGAGGTCATCAACCCCCTCAACCCGGCGGAGATGGTCATCGACCACTCCGTCCAGATCGACTCCTTCGGCCTGCCCGGCTCCCTGGAGCGCAACAAGGAGCGCGAGTACGAGCGCAACGCCGAGCGCTACCAGTTCCTGCGCTGGGGACAGGGCGCGCTGTCCAACTTCCGCGTCGTTCCTCCGGGCACCGGCATCGTTCACCAGGTCAACATCGAGTACCTGGCCCGCATCGTCTTCACCCACGAGGCTGACGGCGTCACCCAGGCCTACCCAGACACCTGCGTGGGCACCGACTCCCACACCACCATGGTCAACGGCCTGGGCGTCCTGGGCTGGGGCGTGGGCGGCATCGAGGCCGAGGCCGCCATGCTGGGTCAGCCCGTCTCCATGCTCATCCCCAAGGTCGTGGGCTTCAAGCTCTCCGGAGCCATCCCCGCCGGCGCCACCGCCACCGACGTGGTGCTGACCATCACCGAGATGCTGCGTGCTCACGGGGTGGTGGGCAAGTTCGTCGAGTTCTACGGAGAGGGCGTCGCCGAGGTGCCGCTGGCCAACCGCGCCACCATCGGCAACATGAGTCCCGAGTTCGGATCCACCGCCGCGATCTTCCCGATCGACGAGGTGACCCTGGACTACCTGCGCCTGACCGGCCGCTCCGAGGAGCGCGTGCGCCTCGTGGAGGCCTACACCAAGGCCCAGGGCATGTGGCACGACCCCGCTCGCGAGCCCGTCTACTCCGAGTACCTCGAGCTGGACCTGTCCACCGTGGTGCCCTCGATCGCCGGCCCCAAGCGCCCCCAGGACCGCATCATTCTGTCGGGGGCCAAGGAGTCCTTCCAGGAGGTCCTGCCCGCCTACGCCTCCCAGCCCTCCAAGCCGACGCCGGTGACCCTGGCCGACGGCACCGCCACCGAGCTTGACCACGGGCACGTCGCCATCGCCTCGATCACCTCGTGCACCAACACCTCAACCCCTCGGTGATGATGGCCGCCGGCCTGCTGGCACGCAACGCCGTGGCCCGGGGCCTGCGCTCCAAGCCCTGGGTGAAGACCTCCACCGCCCCCGGCAGCCAGGTCGTCACCGACTACTACGAGAAGGCCGGGCTGTGGCCTGCCCTCAACGAGCTGGGCTTCAACGTCGTCGGCTACGGCTGCGCCACCCGCATCGGCAACCCGGGCCGCTGCCGGCCGAGGTCTCCCAGGCGGTCAACGACGCCGACCTCGCCGTGGTCTCGGTGCTCTCGGGCAACCGTAACTTCGAGGGACGCATCAACCCCGACGTCAAGATGAACTACCTGGCCTCCCCGCCTCTGGTCATCGCTTACGCCCTGGCCGGGACCATGGACATCGACTTCGCCACCGAGCCGCTGGGCCAGGACCCAGAGGGCCGCGATGTCTTCCTGTCCGACATCTGGCCCGACCCCACCGAGGTCCAGGCCGTCATCGACGCCACCATCGACCGCGAGATGTACACGCGCGACTACGCCGACGTCTTCGCCGGTGACGAGCGCTGGCAGGGCCTGGACACCCCCGAGGGGGACACCTTCGCCTGGGACGAGGAGTCCACCTACGTGCGCAAGGCCCCCTTCTTCGAGGGGCTGACCATGGAGCTCACCCCGGTCACCGACATCGAGGGCGCTCGGGTGCTCGCGCTGTTGGGCGACTCGGTGACCACCGACCACATCTCCCCGGCCGGTGCCATCAAGGCCGACTCCCCGGCCGGCCGCTACCTGGCCGAGCACGGCGTGGCCCGCGCGGACTTCAACTCCTACGGATCGCGCCGCGGCAACCACGAGGTCATGATCCGCGGTACCTTCGCCAACATCCGCCTGCGCAACCGGCTGCTCGACGGCGTCGAGGGCGGCTACACCCGCAACCTCCTCACCGGCGAGCAGGAGTCGATCTTCGACGCCTCCCAGGCCTACCAGGCGGCCGGCATCCCGCTGGTGGTCCTGGGCGGCAAGGAGTACGGCTCGGGATCCTCACGCGACTGGGCCGCCAAGGGCACGGCGCTGCTGGGCGTCAAGGCCGTCATCGCCGAGTCCTTCGAGCGCATCCACCGCTCCAATCTCATCGGTATGGGCGTGGTGCCCCTCCAGTTCCCGGCAGGGCAGAGCGCTGAGTCGCTCGGTCTGGACGGCACCGAGATCTTCTCCATCACGGGCCTGACGGCGCTCAACGAGGGCACCACCCCGCGCACCGTCACCGTCAGGGCCGAGAAGGCCGACGGCTCGGTGATCTCCTTCGACGCCGTCGTGCGCATCGATACTCCTGGCGAGGCCGACTACTTCCGCCACGGCGGCATCCTGCAGTACGAGCTGCGCAGCCTTGCTCGGGGTGAATAAGGATATGAGACGCATTGCGTTTCTACCCGTAGAGGAAGTTTCGGATAGCACTCAGGTATCTGCAGGATTTTCCTGTAAGGTGAAATGTCCTGATCCAGGTACGAGGGCGCTTTGAATATTGGTCAACCCTGCTTGTTTGAAACCGGCAATGTAGGTGTTTATGTCCCCGCGTTCTTGATCGCCTCGTAAATAAAGTAATGGAATGTTGATCGCATCACTTTGTTGTTGCGTATCTCTCGCATCGTCCCAAAGTGATCGGTAGAATTCGAATCTCTGCAAAGAGTCAGGGGACTGGTCAGGAAGAGACGAACTGCCTGCGTGAGGGCTGCTGATTCTCTTGGGGTGGCGCTCGTTGTGTCGTGTAAAAGTAGTCGAAGTATGCTGGCAGATTATTTGCAGTGATCTGCTCTGGTAGGTCTGGGATGGAGTGAAAGGCGAAATGCCATAACCAGGAATTCTGATGACATCATCCCATGGTGCGATGCCAGGAATCACGTGTCTGATGATGACGGCTTTGGTCAGGTCTCCGAACCTCGTAGATAGGAGAAGGTGATCATGCCTCAACGTCGTGACCGACCATAGCGGCATTCTCCAGGCCTAGGTATTCGAGGAGGTCGTGATCTGTCGTGCCAGCACGACCTTACTGCCACAGGGTCCTGTTGTTTTTGAAGCGCCGATACCGGGTAGGTCCACTGCTATACATTGATAGTCGTGAGCGGCCAGAAGGAGAATGTCTTTCCAGGCTGTGCTGTCCTGCGGCCACCCGTGAAGAAAAATTATAGTGGGCGCGCAAGGGTCTCCAGCGCGAAGGATACGGAAGGTGCGGTCGTCGAGGGTGACGTCGTGAGTGCTGATCGTGGTAGACATGAAACATGTCTACCACATCGAGCCGTTCGTCGCTTGTCAGCTTTTCGTGAAGGGGCCGGGTTCCTGATCTCGCGATTGGGGGGTATGGTTGAGAAGGAGTGGGGGTCTTTGCTGCGAGATGTTGGGCTCACTCAGGCTGAGTTCGCGATTCTTGCAACTCTTGCTGACGGGGCAACGGTTCGACAGCGAGATCTTGCGATCCACGTTGGAAGTGATCCTCGCAACATCGTCCCTGTTGTAGCTTCTCTGACTGATCGAGGTCTCGTTGACGTGGCGCCTGCGCTGGAGGATCGTCGCGTGAAACAGATCAGATTGAGTGTTGAGGGGGCTGATCTGCCCGACACTGTCCAGATTGTGTTAGCTCCGTCTCGGGCGAAATTTTCGCGGCCTCTGATGCGGAATATGATCAGCTTTGTTATCTCTTGCGGGTGGTCTACCCTCTGCAGTGTCCAGTGTGACCTATTCTGCGCCCTTCAAGGCAGGTTTGTGCTGCCGGTGCTGAAAATGCGACCACCCAGAGTCGTCGAACATAGGGGTCCCTTCGAGCTGTAAGGTTGGTCGGGTTGTCGAGAGGCGAGTAACTCAGAAGTCTCAGGTGTCGCCTGCGGATTCCTTATCGCGGCGCACGAGGTCACGCCACTCTTTCTCGGACTGCTTCTGGTGTATTTCAAGATGTACCCGACTCTCGTCGGCTACGGAACCAGGTTCTTCGTGGGCTGATCAGAGGGCGGTCGACGACCGTTTACGTCGTCACTCGCTGAGTGCACTCGGACCGGCTGCAAGCTCGCAGACCCTGCGGCAATTGTCGCAGTTGTCTCTGCCAATTGGTCAACTGGTGACCTCCAGGTGTGGTTGGTGTGTTGAGAAGGGTGCTCGTGCAGTGTCGATGAGGTCTCGAGTGCACCGTTCTTGATCTTGAACGGCTGTGCAAGGAGTCTGCTTGCCCTCGGACGTGAGTGTCAGTAACTTTCATGGCTATGACTATTAGCCAACTTGGGGTGCCGGCGCGCCCATCGCCTACGAGTGCACTGAGCCTCGTCGGTGCAGGTGCTGGATCGGTTGCAGTGTCGCCGCCCGTCGTCTGCTCACCGGCCATGGGGGGATGCGGACGTCTACGCACCACTGGCGCAGTCCCTGAACGAGCGGGCTTCCGTTGTCACTGCTGGACCTGCGCGGTCATGGGGACAGCTCGGCAACCTTCACCGCCTATGGTGACGAGGCCACAGCATCCGACCTCATTGCCCTGATCGAGGCTCTCGACACCGGCTCCGCCGTCGTCGGGCCGCGTGTGGTCGACTTCGCTCGGCGTATCGTCGCTGAGCAACGCCGGGTCGGAGGCCGGCGGGGAGAGGTTGAGGAGAGAGATGCCCAGAGCGGGACTGAGTGCTCGAGCGTGTGGTGGAGCGGGCGGCGCAGATCGTTGACGAGCATGGTCTTGAGGCACTGTCCCTGAGTCGTCTGGCCGCCGATCTCGGAGTCGCGCCGCCGAGCCTGTACAAGCACGTTGCAGGCATGGACGATCTGGTCCGGGGAGTCTCCGTGCGGGCGGTGGAAGAGCTCGCCGACCGCCTGGCGGCCTCCGTCATGGGCTGGCCGGACGTGACGCCCTGAGTGCCCTTGCTGAGGCCTACCGTGGCTTCGCCCACGAGCACCCCGGGCTCTATCCGATGACCCAGGTCCCCGCGGGGACGTCAGATGGGAGCCTGAGCCCGATACGTTCATCCGCAGCCCGACGCACGGTTGACGTCGTCACTGCGGCGCTGGCCGGCTACCGCATCCCCGACGAGCGGATCATCGATGCTGTGCGAATGACTCGGGCGTCACTTCACGGTTTCGTTGATATCGAGGTCCACGGGGGCTTTGCCATGGACGCATCCATTGACGTGAGTTTCGCCACCCTTGTCGACTCCCTGGATGCGGCCCTGGTTGCTCTGGGCGGATAGGAGGGTGGTGCCACGTATCAGTGGGGATGAAAGGATAAGTCACCTCAATGACCCTACTGGGAAGGGCGACGGCTGCGTGAGCTTCCCCAGGCGTAGGCGGTGATCTGCTAAGGACTCTGCAGCCACCTTGGAATAGAGCCCCCTCGCTCCCCGTTGCCCTGGCGTTCCGTCCGTACCGACCGGCAACCGCCGAAGGAGATGCGCACCCATGTCCCAGTCCACTGTCAACAGCGACTCGACCAGCCAGGCAGACGTCCCGGTCGAGGATGTCGACCTGCTCGTCGTCGGAGGGGGGAAGGCCGGCAAGTCCCTGGCGATGCTGCGCGCCAAGGCCGGCGACAAGGTCGTCATGGTGGAGCGGGACAAGGTGGGCGGCACCTGCATCAACGTCGCCTGCATTCCCCACCAAGACCCTCATCTCCGCCGCACGGGTCCTCCATGAGGTCCAGGGCTCGCAGGTGCCTATGGCGTCACCCTGCCCGAGCAGGACGGCGGCACCGACGCCCTGACCCAGGCCCGCATCAACCTGGCCTCCTTCCGCGCCCGCAAGGAAGCCGTCGTGGGCGGCATGGTGGCGGCCCACGAGAAGATGTTCCCCGCCTCTGGGATGGACTTCGTCAAGGGCACCGCCCACTTCGTGGGGGAGCGCACCGTTGAGATCACCCTGAACGACGGCGGCCTGCGGCGGGTACGCGGCGCCAAGGTCCTCATCAACACCGGTACGACGCCGTCGGTCCCCCCGATCGATGGCCTGGTCGACGTGCGTTACTGGACCAGCGAGGACCTGCTCGCCCTGCCCGAGCTGCCCACTGGGCTCGTGGTCTTGGGCGGCGGCGTCATCGGTGTCGAGATGGCCTCCCTCATGGGGCTCCTCGGCGTGCCGGTCACCATCGTCCACGCCGGTCAGCACATTCTGGACCGTGAGGACGACGACGTCGCCGCCGAGGTGACCGCCGGCCTGGAGGCCCTGGGTGTCACGGTCCTAACCGGTGCGCGCGCCTCGAGAGTCAGCGCTGCGGCCGACGGGCGGGGCGTCGTCGTCACCACTGCCGACGGGCGCGAGGCGACCGGCTCCCACCTGCTCGTCGCTCTGGGCCGCACTCCCGTCACCGCCGGCCTCGGCCTGGAGGCCGCGGGGGTGGAGCTGACCGAGCGCGGCTTCGTGCACGTCGACGACCACCTGCGCACCACCGCGGAGAACGTCTACGCCGCCGGTGACGTGGCCGGGACGCCCCAGTTCACCCACGCCTCCTGGAACGACTTCCGCGTCCTGCGCGACCTCTTCGCCGGTAAGGAGGCCTCCACCACCGGGCGCCTCATCCCGTGGGCCGTCTTCACCACGCCCGAGCTCGGGCACGTGGGCCTGACCGAGGCCGAGGCCCGCCAGGCCGGCTACGAGGTGCGCGTCGCCAAGACGCCCACGGCGGCCGTCCCGCGCGCTAAGACCCTGGGCCGCACCGAGGGCTTCTTCAAGGTCGTCGTCGATGCCCGTACCGACCTCATCCTGGGCGCCGCCATCATCGGTGCCGAGGCCAGCGAGGTCGTCACCAGCATCCAGATGGCGATGCTGGGTGGCCTGACGTGGCAGCAGGTGCGCGATGCCGTCATCACCCACCCCACCATGAGCGAGGGACTCAACATCGTCCTGGACTCCCTGGGCTGAGCACCTGGAGGATGTCCCCGCCTGAACAAGTCCGACTGAGCCTGCTCAGGCGGGGCGTACCCAAGGCTCTCGATGCGCTCGGCCCCCGGCAGCGCCACGAGCAGAGCCCCGGGCACCAGGAGCTTGGAGTGGCGCACGCCCGAGCCGATGAGTACCGTGTCCCGCTCCGCTACGGCGCCGTCAATGAAGAGTCTCCAGTCCTCGGGCAGGCCGATCGGTGTGATCCCGCCGTACTCCATGCCGCTCATCTCCACGGCCCGCTCCACCGGCAGGAACGAGGCCTTGCGCACGTCGATGCGCTTCTTGACGACGTGGTTGACGTCGGCGAAGTCGGTGGCGCGCACGACGCAGGCGGCGATGCGCTCCTGGCCGGTGCGCTTGCCGGCCACGAGCACGCAGTTCCCGGTCGCCTCGGGGTCCAGGGAGTAGTGCGTTGAAGGGCATCGGTGTCGGAGTGGCTCGGGTCGATGGGGACCACCTGTGCTTGACGGGCCAGATCCGCGCCCTTGGAGGAGGAGACCTCCAGCGCTCGTAGCGCCGCGGCCACGGGCTCGGCGAGCAGGTCGGCACGATCCAGTGCCGGCTGCCAGCCGATCTCCGCGGCGAAGACCTCAGCTGGATCACGCAGCTCAGTCATGCCTCTCATCCTCTCGACGACGTGGAGCGTCTCTCGATGCGCTCCACCAGACGGGCCTTGGCCTCAGGCCACTGCTCAGGGGTCATGGCGAACATGGCCGTGTCGCGCGGGCGACCCTCCTCGCCGGGTGCCAGTGAGGGCTGCCAGGCGCGCAGGACTCCTTCGAAGGTCGCGCCCAGCGCCGCGATCGCGCCGCGAGCCACCTCGTTACGCGCATCGGTCTTGATATCCACGCGGTCCACGCCCCACTCCTCAAAAAGCCTGCGTGAGCAGCAGGAGCTTGGCGGCCGGGTTGACGGCGGTGCCGCGAACAGCCGGCGAGAGCCATGAGGATCCGACTTCGACGGCGAAGAGCCTCCCGTCCGGCATCCAGCGCGGCGTCAGGTAGGCGGTGTGCCCGACGACTCGGCCGGCGGCGACCTCCACCTGCGCGAAAGGTGCGTAGGTGCCCGTATCCCGACGGGCCAGACTGCGAGCCACATAGTCCTCGACCGTCTCCGGCGCCGGAACCGTGGCGAATGGGCTGGTCGCGGCCGCCTCGGCGGCCTGCTGCAGTCCGGGGACGTGATCGGGCGTCAGCGGCTCCAGGCGCACGATGCTGCCGGTCAGTACGCCAGAAGACAGAACAGGGGGCGGAATGTGCGGTAGGGCCGAGCTCATGCCCCGATCATGGCAGCCGCGGCACAGTCGCCGCCGAGTTGCTTCAGCATGTGGTCTCATTGTCCCCGTGCTGCACGTCATCTTCTTCTCTCCGCGCATCCCGGGCAACACCGGGGCCGCGATCCGCCTGAGCGCCAATACCGGCTCCATGCTCCATCTCGTGGACCCCCTGTTCGACATGGACGACGCCAAGCTGCGCCGCGCCGGCCTGGACTACCATGACCTGGCCAACACGCGCGTCCACGCCACCTGGCAGGAGTGCCTGGAGCAGGTCCCCGAGCGCATCTTCGCCTTCACCTCCCACACCGAGCGCCTCTACACCCAGGTCGACTGGCGTGACGACGACGCCCTTCTGTTCGGCCCCGAGCCCACCGGCCTGCCCCAGGAGATCCTCGACCACCCGAGGGTGAGCGCCCACCTGCGCATCCCCATGGTGGAGGGAAACCGCTCCCTCAACCTCGCCAACTCCGCCGCCATCGGCCTGTACGAGGCCTGGCGGTCCCTGGGCTTTGCCGGTGGGGCCTGAGCCCCTGCCTCAGCCCTTCTCAGAGCATGCCGGCGGGGCGGATCGCCAGGTCCTCCACGACCGCGTCCATCGGGGTGTCTACGGCCAGGCGCACGGCCGCGGCTACCGACTGCGGCGCCATATGGTCCGCAGCCCGGTAGGCGGGAGTGGCCATGATTCCCTCAGCGCGCAGGCGTGCCGCGTTGAAGGCCTGCAGCCGCTCCTGCATGGGGGTGTCCACTCGGCCCGGGTAGATCGAGGTCACCCGCACCTTGCCCGCCTCCTCCTGGCGCAGCGTGTCGGCGAAGGATTTCAGCCCCGCCTTGGAGGCGGAGTAGAGGGCGTTGCCCGAGCGCGGGTTCACTCCGGCGCCGGAGTTGATGAACACCGTCAGCCCGCGGGCCTCCCGCAGTGCGGGCAGTAGCAGATTCGTCAGGTACGCCGCCGCCACCAGGTTGAGGTTCAGCACCGCGCGCCAGCGCGTGGGCGTGATCTTGTCGACCGCACCAGGGGCCTCCATGCCGGCGCTGTGCACCAGCACGTCGAGGCTCTCGATGTCGATCCGGTTGATCAGTCTGGCCAGGGCCGTGTCGTCGGTCAGGTCGACCGGGCAGATAAGGACTGCGGTCTGAGACTCCTCCTCCAGGGCGAGTGCCAGCTCCTCAAGGTCGTTGATGGAGCGGGCCAGCAGGATGAGGTTGTGGTCCCGTGCCAGGTCCCTGGCCACGGCCAGGCCGATCCCGGAGGTCGCTCCGGTGATCAGGGCGATAGGGCGGCGCTGGTGGCGGCCGGAGCCTGCACGGGTGAAGCCGTGAGCGGGGGTGAAGGGGGCGGACTCCCCCTGTCGACGACGTCGGCCCGACTTGGAGGTCGCGGCGTCGACCTGGGCGATCTGTGGGCTCACTTGCCGTCCCTGAGGAAGACGGCGGCCCCGGGCTCCCCGGGCACGGAGTAGGTGGCGGTGAGCGTGGCCCGGGCGATGCAGTGCGGGGCCAAGGTGAATGCGGCCTTGGCGGGACTGGCCTCGTCGTCCAGGCCCAGGGTGTCCACGTCCAGGGCGGAGACGGTGAAGACGTAGCGGTGGTCGCCGTCGCCCGCAGGCGGGTAGGGACCGAACCAGGCATGGTCTCCCGAGTCTCCGGCCAGGTGGAAGGCGGCGCCGTCGAGCTGAAGATCGCTGGCCCCCGCACCCCGCTCCAGCGAGGTGACCGAGGTGTCCAGGTCCACGATGGTCCAGTGCCACCAGCCCGACATGGTGGGAGCGTCCGGGTCGAAGCAGGACACGACGAAGGACTGCGTCTGCTCGGGGAATCCCGACCAGCTCAGGGCCGGGGAGACATTGTCGTGGACGCCGGTGAAGATGTCCGGGATCCGTCCCTGCTCGGTCAGATCCGCAGAGGTCAGGGTGAAGGTGGGGGCCGTGGGCAGGGAGGCCGGTAGGGGCCGGCGGGCGAGGGGCGAGTGAGGTCGGCTGTCATGGGTGTACCTCCAGGCAGGTGATGGATAGAGGCGGTGGCCTTCCATGAGGGCACGACCACAACTGTAGACGGCCCTCAGCGAACCCGTCCCTGTGGATCTCCTGAGGACGGGGTCAACGAAGTCTGTCACTGCCTCGAGGGCGCATTGTTGCCGGGTGTCCTGATTGATGTCACACCGGGGCGCTATCCTGAATCCCGTCCGTCGAACGCATGTTCGATATGGAGGAGGTGTCGAGAGCCGTGACCATGCGCGCACCGACAGGAGCCCAGGGATCGTCTCGCCCAGGCCCGCCTCGCCCTGAGGCTGGCTGAGGAGCGCACCGGACTGCGTGACTCAGCGGCCCTGGAGGTGCAGCGCGCCGTCTCCTCGGCAACAACCAGCACGTCAAGGGGGGCCGCGACTGCTGCGGCCGGCCCGCCTCAGGCGGCGTCCCTCACGGGGCTCGCGACCACGCAGGACTCGGGCGTGCTCAGCCTGCAAGGATCCGCCACCCTCCTCCTGGCCGCCCTCGCCCTGCGCCAGGGAAGTGTCGGTTGGTGCGCCGTCGTCGGGGAGACGAGCTGGGCTGGTGCGCAGCCGCCGAGGTCGGACTCGACCTCAACCGGGTCCTGACCGTTCCGGCATCAGTCCTTGACGACGCCTCCGCCCTGACCGTCGTCTCCGCTCTGCTCGACGGCGTCGGCGCTCTCCTCATCGGCGCCCCTGTCGCCGAGCGCCTACGACCCCAGCACCGCAGGCGCCTGCTGGCCCGGGCGCGTGAACGCGGCTGCCTCATCCTGACTCCTGCCCCCTGGGAAGGGGCCCGCACTCTCCAGGCCGACCCCTTGACCCCTGACACCGGAACCATGGATGCATCCCCCGTACAGGTCCTGGTGGAGTACCCCGTGGAGCCCTCGATGGAACCCTCTACCGACAGCGTCGTCATCCCCATCGGGCGAAGGGCCGCAGCAAGCCTTCCGGCGCAAGCCGTGGAGATGCCGGCCGGATACCTGCGCCGCCTCGGCTGGACACTGACCGACGCTCAGCGCCCACAGACCGCAACCACCGGCATCCTGACGCTCTTCCTGTCCGCCGACGGCCTGCAGGCCGGCTCCCGCATCGATACCCAAACCTCCCCCAGGCTGCAGGAGGCAGTCGGATGAGTCTGCCGCAACCGAACCGGCCGCCCGGACCGCCGACCTCCCGGCTCGTGGCCATCTGGGTCCCCGACTGGCCCGTCGTCGCCCTCACCCTCGATGCCCGCTGGCAGCGCCGCCACCACCGTGCACGTCAAGGGGACATCCACCTACCGGATCCCGGCCACTGAGCCCGTCGCCGTCGTCGGCGCTCGCGGAGTCCTCGCCGCCTCCGCCCCCGCCTCGCAGCGCCGGCATCACCACGGGCATGCGCCTGCGCACCGCCCGATCCCTGTGCCCTGGGCTCATCGTCCTGCATCCCCAGGAGGAACGCGAGGCCCGTGCCTTCGAAACCGTCATGGAGGCCCTGACCTCCCTCCTGGCAGACCCCATCGTGGCCCGCCCCGGACTGGCCTTGTCCGGAGCCACAAGGACCCGCCGCCTGGGCCGGTGGAGAAGATGTCCTCGCCGCAGCCCTCGTCGAGGCCGTCGCCCAGGAGGCCGACGTCGAGTGCCAGGTCGGTATCGCCGACTCCCCTGTCCGGAGCGGTTCTGGCCGCCCGCCAAGGGATCATCGTCGAACCGGGACGGACCCCCGACTTCCTCGCCCCCTGGCCCCTGGACTCGCTCCTGGCCTGCCTGTCCCTCAGGCGCCTGCGACGTGACGCCCGCCCCCTGCTGGAGACCTTCGCCCGACTCGGACTGCGCACCCTGGCGGACCTGACCTCCCTGCCCAGAAAAGACGTCGCCGCCCGCTTCGGCCCCATGGGAGAACGGCTCCATCGCCTGGCCGCAGGCACCCACCACGAGGCCCCTGCCATGACCCGGCCGGCCCAGGACATCGTCGTCACCTCCACCCTCGACCCGCCCGTGGAACGTGCGGACACCGCCGCCTTCGCTGCCCGGCACCTCGCCGAGACCCTGGCGGCCCGGCTCCTGTCAGAAGGCCTCGCCGTCGGACGCCTCGCTATTGAGGCCCGCTGCGCCGACGGCGCCGAGCTGGTCCGTACCTGGATGCTGGAGACCACCCCCACCACCGCAGAGCTCACCGACCGTGTGCGTTGGCAGCTCGAGGGCTGGCTCTCCGGACGCTCCGGGCGCCCACCTTCCTCCGGGCTGACCCACCTGAGCCTGACGGCCCTCGAGCTGAGCCCCGCCACAGCAGCCCAGGCAGGGCTGTGGCAGGCGCCTGGCCAACAGGATGAGGCTCGGGCCCGCCGCGCCGCCGAGCGCGTGGAGTCCCTCATCGGGGCCGGCACCGTCCAGGTCCCCAGGATCGATCCCGGACGCGACCCGCGCTCGCGGGTGCGCATGGTTCCCTGGGGGGAGGAGTACGCGGGTGAGTCCGGCGGTGACGGCTCGGCCCCCTGGAGCGGCGCCCTGCCCGAGCCCTCGCCCTCCATCGTCCTGCTCCGGCCGGTCCCCGTACGTCTCACCGATATCCAAGGGCGCGAGCTCGGTGTCGACATCCACGGTCAGCTCGACGGCGTCCCCGGCTTTCTGAACATTGGTGACGGCGTGGTCGATAGTGCTGTCAGTGCTGTTGCTGGTGAGGTCAGGATGGAGTCCGTGCTCCTGTGGGCCGGCCCCTGGCCGGTCGACGAGGGCTGGTGGGCTCCGCAGGGGCCTCGCGTCGCGCCTACCTCCAGGTGGTCACCGACGTCGGGCCGCCCCGCCTGCTGGTGCGTTCAGGCGGATGGTGGCTCGATGCCGTGTACTCCTGACGCTGTACCGGCTGGTTCGCCTGCGACAATCAGACCGGGCGTCGTCGTCCTTGCAGCCACAGAAGCGCCAGTGTCACCAGGCACAGCCAGGCCAGTCCCAGGGACCAGCCGGCCAGGACGTCGGTCATCCAGTGGTAGCCCAGGTAGACGCGGGAGACGCCCACCAGGAGGGTCGCTCCTGCCGCTGCCATGATCCCCAGTGCCCGGTACAGGGATGCCGCCGTGGTCATCAGGACCATCCCCGCCAGCAGGCCCGCGAAGACGGCTGTGTTGAAGGAGTGCCCCGAGGGGAAGGACGTGGTTGAGGCGGGGAAGCCCAGAAGGGTGTCGGTCGAGGGGCGTGCTCGCCCGAAGACCTCTTTGAGAACCACCGTCAGCAGGCTGGAGCCGAGCATCGTTACAGTCAGGACCAGGGCGCGCACACGGTGCCCCCGCATGAGCAGGAGGGAGGCGCAGATCGCGGTCAGGACCGTCAGTCCCACGGTGGAGCCAAGAGCGGTGAACACCTGCATGACGATGGTCAGAGCCGGGTGGCGTTCATCCACGGCCCTGGTGGTGACACCTTGGTCATAAGGCGCCAGCCCTGTTCCGGCGCTCGTGGTCAGGGCCAGCCAGGTGAAGACCGACAGCGTGGTGACGGCGGTCACGGCCAGCGCGCAGGCACGTCTGGTGCGCCAGGTGTCGGGCAGGTGGTCGAGTGAGAGCATGAGCGCGAGGTTATCGGCGACAGTCAGGGTGAGGCTATGTGTGCGCCATGGGCCGGCTGAGTGGTATTGCCAGCGACCAGGACGTTCGGCGGGTAGCATCCGGCCCGAGTGTCCACACCCCGGCCAGGAGGACCCGCGTGGCCAAGCTCTACTTCCGCTACGGCGCCATGAACTCCGGTAAGTCCACGGGGCTGCTCCAGACCGCCTACAACTACGAGGAGCGCGGTCAGCGAGTCCTGCTCATCAAGGCGGTGGTCGACACCAAGGGCGAGGACTCAGTCGTCTCCCGGCTCGGGGTGTCGCGTCGTGTCGACCTCCTCGTCGATGCCGACGACGACCTGCGCGCCCTGGTACGCCAGCGGGCCCTGGCCGGTGCGCAGCCCGTCTGTGGTGCGGGTGGTGCTCAGCGGGAGGCTGTGTCCTTGCGAGAGGTTCTTGACTGTGTGCTCATCGACGAGGCCCAGTTCCTCACGGCCCTTCAGGTGGACCAGCTCATGGAGATCGCGCTGATCGACGACGTGCCCGTCCTGGCTTACGGGATCCGTACCGACTTCCGCACGGTCAGCTTCCCAGGGTCGCGGAGGCTGCTGGAGATCGCCCATTCCCTGGAGGAGCTGAAGACCATCTGCCGCTGCGGACGCAAGGCCATCTTCAATGCCCGCAAGGTGGGGGAGTCCTTCGTCTTCGACGGTGATCAGGTGGCCATCGACTCCGGGGAGGTCACCTATGAGTCGCTGTGCGGCAAGTGCTACCTCGCTGCCGGTGGGAGGCTATCCGGCCAGTGAGCCGGGCTCCGGGACTGTGCTTGTACTGGCGCGAGTACAAGGCCAACTGAGCGAGGCTGTGGGTAGCGGGGGACAACAGCCATTCCGAGATATTCCTTGTATTCGAGGTATTACAAGCGTTATCGTGAAACTGTGAATGTCTCCTACGCGCTCATCGCAGACATCGTCCGCTCGCGCGAGCTGCCCGACCGCAGACGGGCTCAGCAGGTCATCTATGAGGCCCTGGAGCGCGCTGCCGAAGGCCTGGCGCTGACGCAGTCCCCATACGCCACGGTCGGCGACGAGCTGCAGGCGGTCTCGGCGACCCTCCCCGATGCTCTCGCTCTCACGCTGCGCACGCACCTGCTCCTGCCCGAAGGGCTCGGCCTGCGCTTCGGCATCGGCGCCGGAGTGATCTCCGAGGTCGAAGGCGCGGTGGGAGGTGGTTCCGACGGCGCGGCTGCGCGTCCTATCCAGGACGGCTCGGCGTGGTGGGCTGCACGTGAGGCGATCGAGAGGGCTCACGCTCTTCAGGATGAAGGCAGGTCCTTCGTTCGCACCTGGCTGCGTGTCCACCCGGATGCGGTTAGCGGATCAGGAGGGGAGAGGGGGGAGCGTGAGGGACTCGTCAATTCTGTGCTGATCCTGCGCGACCAGACAGTGTTCCGTTTTCAACCGCGTCAGCGCTGCATGATGGCCGGACTGCTCATGGGGCGACCCAGGTCGAGGTCTGCCCGTCAGGAGAAGGTGAGCCAGCAGGCCGTGTCTGAGTTCGCTCGCGGTGCTCGGGATCCTCCCTTGCTGGAGGTTCAAAAAGATCCTCGACGGAGATGACTGCGGGGAGGGTGGAGGTGACGGCGAATGACGGCACTGCTTGTTCTTCTGCTTGCCGTGGCCTCCGTAGCTCAACAGCTGTGTTCAGGTGGGGTGGAGGCTGCGGGGTTGAGGTTGGCGGTGGGCTGCTGGCGGCGGCCTCAGTCCCTGACTGTCTTGGTGTCCTGGTCGGATGGCCGATCCTTCATCTTCGTGGCAGGGGTGTTGTCGCTCGTCGTTCTGATGTCAGTGGCTTGGTTGTGCAGGACTCTGTTCCGCAGCGATGGTGGGCGAGGCTGCCGGGATCTCGTCAGCAGAGCCGGCTGGGGAGCGAGGGTCCCAGGGAAGACCTGAGTCACGTGCTGCCTCTTGTGCGACTTGCTTGCACGGCTCTCCTGTTTCTCGTTGTAGCGGTCTGCGCCCGTTGTGTCCAGGGCCGCTCGGGTTCCAGGGTCGCCAAGGTGGCTGCCGCCGTCGGGCTGCTCATCCTGACCGCACCCGCTAATCGAATCGTCTCCGACATTCTTGCTGTTGCTCGCCAGTCCTCGCAGAAGAATGAGAAACAGGATGATTCGGGGGCGTCAATGCGCGGTGGTCGTTGGATCGGTCCGCTTGAGCGAATTCTCATTCTCCTGCTCGCCTCCGTCGAGGCGCCCGCTGCTGTCGCCGCAATTGTTGCCGCCAAAGGGGTGTGATCCGATTCCCCGGAGAGTCAGCAAGGATGAAGAGGGACAGAAGGCCGAGGAGTTCCCTCATCGGCTCCTTCGCCTCCTGGATCCTGGCCGTCCTGGGCGCTGTTGTCATTCACGTCTCCTGAACGGGAGGGCGGGGAATCGGATGTCGGTGCCTCGGGCCTGCCCGGAAGTCTTCGAAAGGGAGGCTAGATAGTGCCCATGTAGTGCACTATGATGCACTATATGGAGTGAGTGCGGAGTCGCTGGCCCACGAGATCGGTGTGCGGATCAAGCAAGAGCGCAGCACTCGCCGCTGGACGCTCGACCATCTCGCAGAGGTCGCCGGGGTGAGCCGACGAATGCTCGTGAAGGTTGAGCAGGGTTCGGTCAATCCGAGTATCGGCACGCTGCTGCGGCTCTCGGACGCACTCGGTATCGGGCTTCCGACACTCGTCGAGCCCCCGATGTCACGCGCGGCCAAGCTCGTGCGCCGCGGTGAAGGGGCTCGTCTGTGGAGCGGCGACCATGGAGGATCCGGTGTCCTCGTCGCCGGCACACAGCCGCCCAATGTCGTTGAGCTGTGGGACTGGACCTCGTTCCAGGAGAACGCCATGCGAGCGAGGCACATGCTGCTGGTACTTGCGAATTGCTACACGTCCAGGCCGGATCGATCCTCGTCACGGTTGGTGACGATGCCTACGAGCTGCGCACTGGAGACGCACTGACGTTCTACGGAGACGTCGCCCACTCCTATGACAACCCCGGCCAGGAGCCAGTACGGTTCTCACTCGCGGTCTTCGAGCCGGGGGTCGGAGCCGTACGCGGAACGGAGCCCTCGAATGACTAACCCCATGAGTCCGAACGACTTCCTTGATGTCTGCGCCATCGAACCGGCCGTGTTCGAGCTGCGTTCCGACTACCGCGCGCAGCTACTCGTCGTCGACGGCATCTCGGCAAGCCTGGGTGCGTGTGAAGGTGACGATGTCGCAGATGGCCTTATCCAGGCGGCGGAGGACCATGCCCGAACCCTGCTCGCAGAGTCCGCGGTCGACAAGCTGCCGCATATCGCAGCCTGGCGTGAGGCCTACCGGGCGTTTGGAGCCAAGCCGCAGCGCACCCGCAACAGCCTCGAGGCCTTGACCCGTCGTGCGCAGAAGGGTCTGCCCCGGGTGAATGTACTCACCGACATCTACAACGCGATCTCGGTGCTGCATCAGATCCCGCTCGGCGGTGAGGACTTTCGCCCCTGTACGCAGGGCCAGCGCGCCTGATCCGCGCCACCGGCCAGGAGCGCTTCGACACCACCGCTGACGGTGAGGTCGTCGTCGAGCATCCCGATCCTGGAGAGGTCGTGTGGTGCGACGACGCAGGAGTGACTTGCCGGCGCTGGAACTGGCGCCAGGCCCGTCGCACCGGTCTGAGCGAGGCCACCCGGACGGCCTTCTTCATTCTCGACGCTCTCTCCCCGGTCTCCGATACCGAGCTGAGTACTGCTGCCGACGCTCTCGCTCAGGCACTCAGTGCCCTTGGCTCAGACGTGAGCGTCTCCCGACGAGTGATTGGCGCGTCATGAAGCAACCGCACCAGGAGGGCGGTCCTACCTCAATCCGTCTCGCCGGGTTGAGTGCCTTCCCCCTCACGCCGCTTCGCGACGACGCCGTCGATGAGCGCGCCTTCGCCGGCCTCGTCGAACGGCTCACTGCAGCTGGGGTGGATTCCATCACCGCCTTGGGTTCGACCGGTTCCTATGCGTACCTCACGCCGGCCGAGCGTGCTCGGGTAGCCCGCATCGCCGTCGAGCACGCCGGAGCGACTCCGGTATTCGTCGGAGTCGGCGACCTGCGCACGTCGCGCGTCCTCGCCCATGTGGACAGCGCGCAGGAGGCCGGTGCGGCCGGTGTCCTGCTGGCCCCGATGACCTACCAGCCCCTCAGCGACGACGAGGTGCTCAGACTGTTCCGTGCTGTCACCGAGCACACCGACCGCCCGGTCATCGTCTACGACAACCCCGGCACCACGCACTTCACGTTCACTACGGAACTGTATGCCCGTATAGCCGAGTTGCCCGGCATTGCATCGATCAAGATCCCCGGCGTCCCCGCCGACCCGACTGCAGCGCGTGAGCGCGTCGCGATGATTCGGGCCGCGATTCCTGAGCACGTCACGATCGGCGTGTCCGGAGACGCGTTCGCAGCCACCGGCTTGAATGCCGGCTGCGACGCCTGGTACTCGGTGATCGGGGGAACCCTCCCAGCTCCTGCGCTCGATCACCCGAGCTGCTCAGGCGGGTCGGGCCCGGGAGGCTGCCGTAGAGTCACGACGACTTGCACCTTTGTGGGAACTGTTCGCCGAACTCGGTGGAAGTCTACGCGTGACTGCGGCGATCGCCGAGCACCTCGGTCTCGTTCCACCGTCCTGCCTGCCGCTGCCGATCCAGGGGCCTCACCGACTCCCAGCGCGTGCAGGTCATCGACGTAGTGACTCGAGCTCGGTCTTGCTCTGAGCGTCGCGAGGATTTCTCGGTCCGTCGGGTCGGACGAACTGGACGCTGGCGCGGTACGTGTTCGCGGCCACGCTCGTACGCTCAGCCGATGGAGGCGCGGTGGTCGCCGTTGTGCTGCTCGCCCAGTCCTCAGGAAAGCCCGGATGGATGTCCGGCATGCTGGGAGCGGCAATCACCGCACCACATCTGCTCGGTCCGCTCATCGCCCGCCGCCTCGACACTGCAGATGACGGCAGGAGGATTATCGCCGTCTCGGCCTCGCTCACGGTCTACTGCTCGGGACGGCTGGCTACTACTGCCAGTGGCTGGGACCGTCGTCCCGGCAGTACTGTTGGTCCTCTCGGGAGTATTCGGCCCATGCTCACCGGAGGAGTGAGCAGTCGGCTGCCGTCGATCGCGGGGCCGTCGCAAAAGAGCCAGCGACGCGCACAGAGCTGGGACGTCGCCAGCTACGGCGTCAGCGGCACGCTCGGGCCCGCTGTTCGTCGCATGGATCTCGGCTGCTGCCGGTCCGCTGGGGAGCGATGCTTATTCTGCCGCCTCAACACTCATCGGGGCTGGAGCTGTGCTCGCGCTGCCGAAGCAGGCGCCGGCTGCTGAGTCGGGTGCCGTGAGCTCGCCGGCACGCGTCCTGATGACGATCTGGCGATCCAGGCCGCTGCGCTGCACGTTGGGGCTTACGGTCGTGGTCGCGTTCTCGGTTGCGGCGCTACCGATCTATGCCGTCGCCGTCGCCCCGGCTCTTGGTGGGGCTGCTCTGGCCGGCACCCTGGTTGCTGGGTATGGAGGTGGTGGTCTTGCCGGATCCGTGCTGTTGATGGTGTGGCCGCTCAAGGGAGACGCCGACAGGCTCACGTCGCTGCTGGCCGGAGTGGTCGCCGTAGCGCTGGGCGTCGTCATATCGGTGTCGAACCCCGTCCTGACGATGATTGCGTTCACTGTTGTCGGTGTTGCGAACTCCCTGTTCTTCGCTGCGACATTAGCGGCTCGCAGCGAGTACTCGCCTCTTGAGTCACGGGGGCAGGTGTTCATCTGGGTCGGGGCCCTGAAAATCGCAGCGGGATCGGCTGGTACAGCGGTTGCCGGCGCACTTGCCGGCGCTGCGGTGTGGCTTCCGATCGCTGCCGCTGCCGTCCTATCGGCCGCAAGTTCCCTCTGGTGCGTCATGGAGCGCCGACGGGCTGGGGCGGGCTGACAGAGGGAGCGTTTCGGTTTCCCGATTATTCGTTGTTATCGCGGCGGTTTCTGGGGGCTGGTTCGTTGTGTGGCTGGTGGGGGCTGTTGCTATACTGTACGTATGTTCGAAGGTGGTGTGCTTCCTGGTGACCGGGCTGGTGGTGCGGTCGAGGTGCTGGGCGCTCCTGGTGGGGTTCCCGCGTCGGTGCCGGCGGTCTTGGTGGAGGATGCGGCCGGTCTGCTGGCGTCCCTGCCGCCGGTGGGTGCTGGCTGGTGTGGTGGAGGGGTTGCTGGCTCGCCTGCTGGTGAGGGGCAGGACCCGACGGCGAGGGCTTCGCTGCTGACGGTGCCGGTAGCGTTGATGGTGAGGGCTTGTCTCGGTGGTGAGCATGGGGGCGATGGTGGCTGCTGTCGCCGAGGGGTTTCGGGCCGTGGGTGGAGGAGGCTGGCAGCACTGGGGTGCTCGGGTGTGGGGGGCTTGCGGGTTGGGGGAGCTGGCCGCGGCCTGCCTGACCGGGTGCGGTGAGCTGTCGGCGCGTCCTGGCCAGTGGGGCCCGGCGTCAGGGTCTCACCCTGTGGTCGGCTTTGAGGAGCGCAGGTTCAACACCGCCTGCCTGCTCGGCCCGCCTGGGGGTCTCCCGGGCCCGGGCCGGCCAGATCGTGGATCACGGCGGTGCCCTGATGAGCGCTGGCTTGAGCCCCACTGAGGCCATGGAGCGTTGCGGGGTGCTGGACTCGGTGAAGGCGTCCCTGGTGACCCGCCGCCTGGAGGGCGTGACCGGTTCCGGTGGCGCTGGGCGGTTCAGGACCAGGTCCTGCCCCAGGCACCCCGGCGAAGCGTGTCCCAGGTGGGGTGGGACATTGAGCGGGCTCTGATAGAGGTCGACCCCGACGGACACACCGAACGCACCCAGCACAACAGGCAGCGACGGTGCGTGACGCGCCCGAGGCTCTGCGGGCGAGGGCCTGTGCCAGGTCCGTCTGCTGCTGCCGACGATGGACGCCCTGCTGCTGGACGCCACCCTGGACGCGATCGCCGCCAGCGTGCGCGCCGCCGGTGAGAGGCGCACCCCGGGCCAGCTCGGGGCCGACGCCGTCACCGCCATGACCCTGCAGACCCTACGCACCAGCCAGATGGCCGCCTACCAGCCCACCCCGAGGCAAGTCGAGCATTGCGGCGAGGACCCGGCTGAGACCAACCAGTCGCCTGCCCCTGGGCGTCTGCTGCCTGACGGGGTGCCCCTGGACGGGCTCCTGGGGGCCTTGAGTGGGCTGGTGGGGTCGGCCAGCGAGTGGTGGACACCCTCAGGAACCGGGCACCTGCCTCTCCCCAGGAACATCCACATCGACGTCCAGGTCACCGTCCCCATCACCAGCCTGGCCCCACTCGGCAGACCCCTGCCGGCAGCGGCGATCCCGGGGACGGTGACCGCGCTGACGACGGTCCTGACAGCCTTGACACCGGCCGGACCAGCCCAAACGGCGGCCGCCGCGCAACCGTGCTCGAGCCCTTCGACCGGGAGTCCTCCGGGACCAGCGGCAGGAGTCTGCCCAGTTCCGGCGGGAGGAGTCTGCCTGCTCCCGGGCAGGGTGCTCCTACCGCCCAGACTGCCGCGGCTGCCGAGACCGCGGAGGTACGGATCGGGGCCCGCAGCGCGGTGGTACCGGCTATGACCGGCTGGGCCCTGGCCGCGGGCGGGACCTGGAGGCGCCTGGTCACCGACCCGACCAGCCGCACCGCCGTGGATGTCGGCCGCACCAGCTACCGGCCCCCGACGGGTCTGGCCGACCTGGTGCGCGCCCGCGACCGGTCCTGCGTCTTCCCCGCCTGCCAGGCCCCAGCCTCCCGCTGCGACCTCGATCACCCCACTGCCTGGGGCCAGGGCAGGACCACCAGCCTGAACAACCTCGCCACCCTGTACCAGGCCCACTCACCACCTCAAGCACACCCCCGACAGAACCGTTCACCAACGCCACCCCGACGGCACCATCAACCGCCTACCCCTGCAAGACCGGACCCCACTGCACCCACGTCCCGCAGCACCCTCGTCCCGACCGACCTGAGCAAACAGACCACCCCCGAGATCATCAACCACCTCAACACCACCCCTCAACCACACCCACCCCAGCAGCGGCAGTACCCGACTAGTCACCGATGGCCCCCACCCCGCGAAAGACCCGGAGACTACGAGACCACCCCCACCCAAAACCACCCACACCCTCGAACCAGCACCCTCACCAACCACACCCCACCCTTCTGAAGCACCAGGTGCCACGGACAGTGATGACCAGCCGACACCGCTACGCCGAGCTGCACGCCCACTCCGCCTACTCCTTTCTTGACGGAGCCAATGAGCCTGATGAGCTGGCCTCGGCCGCCGTCGAGCTCGGGGTGGAGGCTCTCGCCCTGACCGATCACGACGGCGTCCCCGGCATCGTCAAGCACGCCCAGGCGGGTCGTGCCCACGGCCTGCCCACCATTCACGGCACCGAGCTCACCCTCGCCGACGGCTCCCACCTGCCCGTCCTGGCTCGCAGCCCCATCGGTTACCGTCGCCTGGTATCGGCCATCTCCCAGCACAACCTGGACGCAGGAGCACGCCGAGAACCGGCTCACGACCTGCCCACTCTCGCTGCGGCTCTTCGCTCCGCCCCCACCAACCAGACCGGGGGATCGGCGGGAACCTGCCTCATCCTCACTGGTACCGCCAACGGTCCCCTGCGTCGGGCGCTGGGCGATCCCCGTCGCCCCAGCACCTGGGACCTTAAGGCGGCAGATGCCTACCTGGGCCACCTCGCCGATCTCTTCGCTGCTCCTGACCGAGGTCGCCCCTTAGGCGCCGGATCCACGACCGGTTGCCCACAGGTCGAGGGAGACGCCGCTGTCGGTCTGGCCGTTGAGCTCACCCTGGATGGAGGTCCCACCGATGCCGCTCTCACCGATGTCCTGACCCGGCTGGCTCACGACCACCGGCTGCCCCTCGTGGCCACCGGTGCAGTGCGCTGCGCCCGCCCCGCCGACGCCCGGCTTGCCGATGTTCTCACCTCGACCCGACTCGTCACTGACCTGGAAGGTGCTCGCGGTCACCTACCCGCCATCGGCCGCTGGCTGCGGGGAGCCCAGGACATGGCCAGGCTTCACCTGCCGTCGCCCTGACGCCGTCGACCTTGCCGCAGACCTCGCCTCCGACCCGCCTTCGATCTGCTCTCATCGCCCCGGACCTCCCTGATGCTGATGTTCCGGAGGGGCACACACCCGCCACGTGGTTGCGCGAGCTCACCCGTCAAGGCGCTACTCGCCGCTACGGCACCCCGCAGGAGCATCCCCGAGCCTGGGAGGTGCTCAACCACGAGCTCGAGGTCATCGAGTCCCTGGGATTCCCCGGCTACTTCCTCATCGTGCACTCCATCGTCGAGTTCTGCAGGCAGTCGGGAATCCTGTGCCAGGGGAGAGGATCGGCGGCCAACTCCGCAGTCTGCTACGCCCTGGGAATCACCGCGGTCGACGCCGTCCGGCACCAGATGCTCTTCGAGCGTTTCCTGTCCCCGGGGCGAGCCGGCTACCCGGATATCGACCTCGATATCGAGGCATGTCGTCGAGAAGAGGTCATCCAGCACGTCTACTCCCGCTACGGCCGTGACTGCGCCGCCCAGGTCGCCAACGTCATCTCCTACCGACCCCGATCCGCCGTTCGGGATGCCGCCCGCGCCCTCGGCCACCCCGCCGGCGTGCAGGACACCTGGGCCAGGCAGATGGACCGGTGGGCCACGGTACGCCCCGGAGGTTTAACAGGACAGGGCGACGAGGTTCCCGAACCGGTTCTCGATATCGCCGAGAAGCTGCTGCGTCTACCCCGCCACCTGGGGGTTCACCCCGGAGGCATGGTCCTGTGCGACCGTCCTGTCACTGAGGTGTGCCCGGTGCGCTGGGCGGCCATGGACAACCGCTCGGTCCTTCAATGGGACAAGGACGACTGCTCCGAGGCCGGCCTGGTCAAGTTCGACCTTCTAGGCCTTGGCGCGCTCACCGCCCTGCGCCTGGCGTTCACCACCCTGGCCGAGCGCGGCCAGGTCGTTCCCGACGTCGTCGAGGAAGGCAAGCTGCGCAGCACCCAGACCGGCCGTCCCTGGGGACTGCACACCCTGCCCGAGGAGGATCCTGCCGTCTACCGGCTGCTCACTGCTGCGGACACGGTCGGGGTCTTCCAGGTCGAGTCGCGCGCGCAGATGGCCACCCTGCCCCGTCTGCGTCCCAAGACGTTCTACGACATCGTCGTCGAGGTCGCCCTCATCCGCCCAGGGCCCATTCAGGGCGACGCCGTCAACCCCTACATCCGCCGCAGGCTGAAGCGTGAGGAGGTCACTTATCTGCACGACTCCCTCAAACCCGCCCCCTGGCCAAGACCCTGGGCGTGCCGCTCTTCCAGGAGCAGCTCATGCAGATCGCCGTCGATGCCGCCGGGTTCACCCCGCTGAGGCCGACACCCTGCGCCAGGCCATGGGGGCCAAGCGATCCCTCGAACGTATGGACGCCCTCCATGACCGGCTCGTGGCGGGCATGAGAGCCCGCGACATCGATGAGGCGACCGCCGAGGAGATCTACAGCAAGCTGAGGTCGTTTGCCGAGTTCGGCTTCCCGAGTCCCATGCCTTCTCCTTCGCCTACCTGGTCTACGCCTCGGCCTGGCTCAAGGTGCGCAAGCCCGAGGACTTCTACGCCGGAGTCCTCGCCGCCCAGCCCATGGGCTTCTGGTCTGCAGTCCCTCGTAGGCCGACGCCCGCCGTCACGGTGTGCGCGTCCTGCCCGCAGACGTCAACCACTCCCTGGCACAGGCTACCGTTGAGCGCAGGCGGGCGCAGTGGGGCACAGGGCCGTCACCGGAGCGAGCAGAGCAGTGGAGACCACTCACCCCGCATTCCGCTGTCCCGTCACCACTTGACGTCCACGACGACCTCGCGGTGCGGCTCGGTCTGAGCCCGATCAAGGGGCTGGGAGAACGGGTTGCTCAGGCCATCGTCACTGAGCGTCGCGCCCACGGTCCCTATCTGGACCAGGCCGACCTGGCTCGACGTGTGAACCTGAGTCGCTCCCGTCTTGAGGCGCTGGCAGCCTCGGGGGCTCTCGATAGCCTGGGGACGGATCGCCGTCGAGCACTGTGGGCTGCCGGGATCCTGTCCGACGAGCACGGCCGACGCCGCGGTGCATCCCGCCAGGATTCAGGAGGATGGTTCCAGCCCACGCTTCCGGGCACCGCTGTTGGCGCTGTCGCCCCGACCCTGCCGACCATGACCGACCGTGAGCGCCAGGCCGCCGACTTGAACCTGACCGGAGTGTCCACGCAGGGATCGCCTCTGAGATCACTGCGTCCCGGACTGACCGCCGATGGCGTGCTGAGGGCGGCCGATCTCTCAGACCAGGAGCACGGAGCCGGGTTCGGGTCGGCTGGCGTCGTCACCCACCGGCAGCGGCCTCACACGGCCACCGGCATGATCTTCCTCAACCTGGAGGATGAGACCGGTCTGCTCAACGTCGTCTGTCGAGCGGGCATGTGGCGCCGCTACCGCAGCGTCGGCAGACGCGCCAGCGCCCTCATCGTACGCGGCACCGTGGAGAAGGGAGACGGGTCGTCGCCCTCATGGCCGAGCACCTCCAGGCCCTCCCCGGTGTTCCCTCGACCGGCAGCGGGACTGGTGCTGAGCACCGGATTCGTCATTCCCCCTACTCCTCGCGGGTGGAGTACGCGGGCAGCTCCCCGGTGACCGGGGCGTCCTTGGTATGCAACTCGGAGTAGACGGACCAGGCCACGCTGATCAGCGGTACCGCGACGATCGCGCCGAGCAAGCCGGCGGCATAGGTCCCCAGAGCGACACCGATGATCACCACCACCGGATGCAGGGAGACCTGACGGCCCATGATCAGCGGCTGGAGAATGTGCCCCTCGATCTGGCCGATACCGGCCACCCCCACTCCCACGACGATCATGGTCACGAAGCCTCCGGAGGCCAGCGCCACCACCATGGCGACAATCATTGCCAGAGGGGCGCCGATGATTGGGATGAAGGCGCCGATGAACACGAGCACCGCCAGAGGCGCAGCCAACGGGATACCCACCAGCTGCAAGAAGATTCCGGCCATGACGGCGTCGGTCAGCGCCACCAGCACGGTACCGCGCGCGTAGCCGGCGAAGGTGTACCAGCCGGCTCCCGCAGCCCGGTGAGTCGACTCGCGCATCGTGGCGGGCAGCTCGTTGAGGAACCAGCGCCACATCTTGCCCCCGGAGGCGAGGAAGAAGATCGTGACGAACAGCGCCAGGGCCAGGACCGTGAGCACGTCGACGACGGCGCTCGCGTTGGAGACGACCTCAGAGGCAAGGGAGGGGGCGTTGGACTGCAGGTAGTGCTGGCCCTGACGCAACCACACCTGGAGCTGGTGATAGACCTGCTGCTGCGTCAGGTGCAGCGGCCCATGCTCCAGGAAGTCCATGATCGTGTCGAGACCGTCACTGAACTGGGATGCCAGGGAGCTCCACTGACTGGTCACGGAGGCGACCACGTAGGTCACCAGTCCAGCGATCGCACCGATGGTGGTCAGCAGGGCCAGGAAGGTCGCCGGGTAGCGGGGCATGACTCTGGCGAAGAGATTGACCATTGGCTGGAGGATCGAGGTGAATACCAGAGCCATGAACAGGCCGATGAACACCGGGATCACCTGGGAGGTGGCGTAGAAGATCAGACCGATCACAATGATGATGCCGAGTCCGAGCCACGCCCCCAGGCCGCCTCGCACCAGCCACGAGGGCAGAGAGTCCACGATCGTCGAACGGGTCGTGACCGTCTCCCGGAAAGAGACTGATGGTGCAACGCGGACGTGGGTGGTCGATACCGGGGGAGTGGTGGGCTTGGTGGCAACGTCCTCTCCAGAGTCGGACTCCCAGTGCAGCTGGAAGTCGCGGATCCGCCTGCCTGCGTCTCTCGGCCCAGTCGATTCCCCGGTCCAGGGCCGAGCGCGCTTTCTGATCCTCCCGAGAAGACCGCTGCTGCTCAGTACCTCTCGGGACGGCTTCTGACTGGGAGCCGGTGTGTGACTCTGGCTCAGGGGAACCGGAGTTCTCAGAGGGCTGGGAACCTGTGCGGGTGTGTCCTCTGACGGAGAGCTGGTTGTTGCCATGGGGTGAACGTTCAGTCCTTCGCTGGTTATCGGGCTGACGAAATACACACAGCCTACTAGCGTGGCCCCCATGACCGCCCTGAATATCAGCAATCCGACTCACCCCGCCGCTGCGATGAACCAGGTGCGTCTGCCGCGCACCGCTGCGCTGGGACCGACCGGGAGGACAGCACGGCTCCTCATCGACGCCCCTGCCGGAGCTGCGGAGATCTCACCTTCACGGCGCCACCCTCACCTCGTGGGTGCCGCGCGGTGGGTCGGAGGTCATCTTCACCCTCACGACAGGCGGTCTTCGACGGCTCCACCGCCATCCGTGGAGGGAATTCCCCTGTGCCCGCCGGAGTTCGGCGTCGGTATCAACGGAGACGCCGTGCCGAAAGCACGGCTGGGCGCGTATCGCACCCCTGGCAGCTGCGGATGGTCGCCAGCACGGATGACGGCGGTGTCCGCGCCCTGCTGAGTGTCAGTCGTGATCACCTGACGGCGCTCTATGAGGTCGAGATCGGTGAGACCTCGCGCCCGAGGTCTCAGTCTGCGCAATGACGGTAACGCGCCTCGCACGGCGGAGGCCGCCGCCCACACCTATCTCTCGGTTCATGATGTCACCGCCAGCCTCATCAGCGGTCCGGCCGGCGCCTCCTACAGTGACAACTCGCTCGCAGCTCCCAGGAGGCGCATCGTGTCCAGGATGGTGATGTGAAAATATCCGCCCCGTGGACCGCATCTACGACTCCGCTGAGCCGGTCGCCGTGACCGATCCGGGTCATGAGCGCACGATCCACGTCGACAAGCTCAACGCACCTTCCACGATCGTGTGGAACCCATGGTCCACCTACAGCGCTCCGCTGCCGGATATGGCCGACGACGAGTTCCCCACCATGGTCTGCGTCGAGAGCGGAGCGGTACGAGAGCACGCACCCACTATCGAGCCTGGGGCGAGCTGGTCCATGCAGGTGACACTGAGCGTCGAGAGCACCGGAGTGTGATGGGAAGCACTTGAAGGTGGTTTGGTGGCCTCGGTGGCCGTCATGCTAAGTTTCTCTGCGTCGCCGGGACGAGGTCCCGGAGAAGCCGCTGAAAGGCGGAGGAGACAACACAAGTCCGAGTGGCGGAATAGGTAGACGCGCTAGCTTGAGGTGCTAGTGCCTTATTAAACGGGCGTGGGGGTTCAAGTCCCCCCTCGGACACCACCAACACATGATCCCCGGAACCATGAGGTTCCGGGGATCATCGCGTTTCCGTCAGGAGGCTTCGCTCAGCTCCATTCGGGACGGTAGAGGTCGGGGCGGGACTCGAAGCAGCACAGGATGAGCGGCACGATTCCCAGTCCAACGAGGCCCAACAGGATGAACCATCTCGACTTCCCGTTGTCATGAAGACGACGCACCATGACGGCGAGGGACGGTACAAGGATCAGCAAGGGCGTAGACACTGTACAGAAGCAGAACCAGGCCGCTGCCGAGAAGCGCCCAGCGGCTGCGTCCTCTGAACCCAGTCCCTCGCTCCCGCAAGAATGATGACAAAGGCCAGTACGCCGAGAACGGTGGGGATGATTACCTGGTACAGCAGGAACGACCACCAGAACTCGGACGGGAGCATAGCGCCGCGGAACTGGGCGTAGCGCTGGAAGTAGCGCTTAGCGGCGTCGCCGAAGCTCGCACCCGGGGAGAGGGGCAATATCGGGTTCGGGCGGAGCCCCAATCCGAACTGGTTGGGGCGCCGAGGGTGGGGCGCCCGGGTAGGGGCGGGCCGCTGTAGGGTGCCCTGACCGCTGTAGGCCGACCGGTCTGGCTGAGCGTCGTAGGGGCGGGACCGCTTCCGTAGGACATGAATCCTCCATAGGGACGGTGTAGGGGAATTACGGGTGCCTTCATGGCTGAGGAGGGACCCGGACTGATGCGCCTTCTGGTGTCAGGATCGGCACATGAGCCACAGCCTCAAGGGTAGAAGGGATGACTCCGTCACCTCGGTTCCTTTCTACCGTGGTGGGGAGTACTCCCTGCTGGCCCACAGCGTAAGCAGCCCTCGGTAGAGTGAGCTTGCATGCCTCTGCCACCCCCATTGCGACGTCGCTCACTGCGCGGCGCAGTCCTGAGCTGGTACGTGCGCGCGCCGGGGTCTGTCTGGTGTTCCTGGCCAATGGCCCGGATCTCGCCAACCTGGTCCTGCGTTTCCCCGGAGATCGTGGCTCACCTGGGTGCTGAGCAAGGCGGCCTTCGGTCAGGCCGTTGCCGCCGCCAGTGTCGGCGCTCTGCTCGCAGGGGTTGGCCGCGTCCTGGCTCATCTCCCACCCTGACCTCGGCCAAGGTCGCCAGCCTGGGCATGCTCGTAGGCCCTGGCGCTCCTCGGCGCCGGCCTGGCCTGTTCGTGGATCGTCCTGGCGGGCTGTCTGCTGATCGTGGGCGGGACGGATGCCATCGTCGACGTCGCGCAGAATGCCCACGGTCTGCGGTCCAACGCCGTTGGGGTACGTCGATTGTGACGAGCTTTCACGCTCGCCCTGGTCACTGGGGGCGGTCCTGGGAGCCGCCATGGGCAGGCCATGGCCGGGGCCGGCGTGGCGCTGGGGACCCACATGGTGCTGACGGCGGCGGTGCTGCTCGTCCTCTCGACAGGCCCCCTGCTCGCAGGCTGGTTCCTGCCCGGCACAGACTCATCCGAACGCGCTACCAGCCAGCCACAGGACCTCCGACCAGCCTCAGCGGAGGCATCGCTCTGCACTGGCATCGTCAACCCGTTCATTGCCCCTGACAGTAATGGTCCTCAGCATCGTCGGACTTTCTGTGCGCCGCGATGTTCCCGCGAGGACGTCGCCATGAACTGGTCGTCCCTGCTCCTGTCCGATCAGGTGCGCCCCCGCGCGTGGGGCTGGGACTGGTTGCGCTCCAGGAACGATGATTGTGGGGCGTCTGGTGGGTGACCGGATCATTGACGCCGTCGGGCAGCGAACGGTTATCGCATGGGGCGGAGCACTGGTGACCCTCGGTATGGGTATCGCCCTCCTCCTGCTCCTCCGTTCCCGGAACCTTGATCGGGATGGCGATCTCCGGGCGCGGGCTGCGCCGTCGCCGTGCCTGTGACCCTACTCCGCGGCCGACGACGTCGAAGGGCCCCACCCGGGCTGGGCCTGACTGTCGTGTCCTGGCTGGGCCCGTCTCACAGGGACCGCTGGCGCCACCTGTGGTCGGCCGGCCGCCGATGGCCACGGACTGTGGTGGCCCCTCGGCCTACGGCTGTGTTGGGAGGTCTGGTCATGGTGACCTGTTGGCCGGTCCTGCACCGCAGGCCCGCCGAGGCCACGAGGCAGGGACTAACGCAAGGGTCAGGCCAGTCCCACGAGACGCCGTCGTCCGCGTCCCGGTTGCGCGCCCAGACAACACCGACCACAACGGTCATGGCCCGCGGCAATCATGGTCAGTCCGATGTACACGGGGACGCTAGAAGAGTGCTGATGCCGCTGAAGCGTCCGTTGAGTGTTCTGAACGACGTTGAATGAAGAGCAGAACGCCTCCGCCCCGCACGGACCCAGAAAGCCGCGAGATACCGCATTCCAGTAGTCCTGTCGAAGACGCGCGGCGCACCAACCGGGCAGATTGTCGACATCGACATCTCGGAGGCCTATGCGGTGAGGGAGTGTCCTCTCCGGGGACCTGCGTCGGGTAAGCCGCCAGAGCCGGTCGCAGGCCTGTAACGACGGTATCAGGCATATTCCAATCATTCCCTGTGCAGGCCGGAACGGCGGAGACCATCCGATCGGTGTTAAAGTCTGCCCCCGCTTCGCTGAAGATGTAGAGAACGCCAAGAATGAGGACGATGATGAGGGAAGAGGTGAGGAGGACCTTAATTCTACCTTTTCTGATGGTCTTGGTGACACTGTAGGCAGCCGGGCCAGGCCGGGCCCCATACGGCCATCAAGAGTGACTCCCGCCTCGCGTGTCTCACCATGAGGGTGGGTAATGAGATCGGGACGTAGCCCTGCTCAGTCGTCGAGCGGGCGTGACGATCCCGGCTGCCGCCCGGTCATCCGGGTGAGGACTGGAGCAGGAGCTGCCACTGCCCTCGGCGATGAAGTCCGGTGTGCGCAGGATCCAGGCGCTCCGGAGTCCAATGACCATGATCAGTACGCCCAGGACTGACGAATCCAGCAGGCAGGAGCAGAAATAGGGAACGAATTCGAAGGAACGTCTGTAAGCCTCTCGTCGATTCTCACGACGGAATGAGCCATGATGAGGATGGAGAACGCGATGAAGGAGAAGACGGCTCGAAGCCGGCCACAGCCAACCTGCTCCCACATTCCCGGGCCCCACTGCTTGCCGGGTGTGGCAGTGCCCGGATTGTAGGAGAGACGGCGGCCTGACCGCCTGCTCGACCTGTTCTCTGGCCGGCGATGGATGCCGGCACCGTGAGCCGCCTCGCGAACCAGGGGGAGCCTGAGTCGGAGCCGAGCCCGGACTCGTAGTAGCACGTGCGCTGGGTCCGAACGTAGCCATCACTGCGTCGAGGCGCTGACCGAGATGTTGCGACGCGGGCCGGGACCCTCTGCTCGACCGTGACGACTGGCGCCTTCTCCTGACGTACTGCACGGCGGGAGCTTCCAGCGGGCGATTTCGGGGCCATAGCGACGACTTTCTGCAGTAGGGCTGGGCATACTCATGTGGGCTTGTCTCCGTGGGGTGTGGGCACGAACTCAGATGAGTCCTGCCTGGTGGCGCAGCTCGCTGTCCTCTGCTGCATCCAGCGCCTGCCGATCACAAACGGTGGCGAGTGCTGCAGCGATGACGACCAGCGCAAGGACCGAGTTCTGTATCAGTGCGTGGGTGTGAGCCTCCTGCGACGAGGAGCTGGTCGAGAACGCAGTCTGATTCAGCATCACAGAGGCGAATATGGCGAGAATAGCCACGACGAACTCAATCAGGAACACGATCGCAGCAAGGTTCCAGTAGCGTTCGCGCCGGCGAGCATCGCACCACGCGGGCAAGGAGGCGGTGTCGACATCCTCCCAGCTGATCTCGCGGTTCTTCCTCTCCGGGCATCGTACCGATAGGAATACGAGAGGCGGTGCACTGCTGGGAGGTGTGGGAGAGGATCGCGCCGAAGACACTGACGCCGCCGAGCAGGGGAATGAGTGTGAGCTGTCCGGCGGCGATGAACAGCAGGAAGATCAAAACCCCCACGGTCAGGAAGACTGAGGCGAAGATGGTCATGCCGATGAGGGTGCGCCGGCCCTGCCTCACGCGCTTGGCGACGTCGTAGGCATCCGCCATGGGACCCAGCGCCCATCACGGTGACTCCTAGGGAGTCTCCGTTCGGGTGAGTGATGAGATCCGGTGCAGGCCGGCCTCAATGTCCAGGGGCGCGACGAGGCCGGGCCCCCTGCCCTGCCAGCTGGGTCAGGTCTGACGCAACAGCCCCCACTGCCCTCGGCCATGAACGAATCGGGGTGCGCAGGGCCCATGCGGCACGAGCGCCGACGACCGCGAGGCGGTGATCGCTACGAGGGATGAAGACGCTGGGGAAGACTGTCGCAGCTTCGCGAAGCTGGCGAAAGGGTCTGCTGGAGGCGCGCTGAGGGCTTTGTTGAAGGGATGACGATAGTAGCCGGATCCCGCCATTCCCTAAGCAGAGACAGTCTGCAGCAGTCGCAGCAGCGCATCCCCACTGAACTGAACGGACAGCGCCGCCGTGCCCGGATCGTAGGCGGCGATGGCGTGGTCTACGGCTTGACGAACCTGCTGCTCACTCACTTGCCCGCTCTGCTGGAACGGTCAGCCGTCCTTGACGAGTGGCACTGATGTCGGTGATCCCAGTCCGGCTTCATAGATCGAGTGTGATACTCGTCGTGAGAGGCTACCGGAGTCATCCCGCGACTCGTGTGAATGCTCCACGCGGGCGGGAACCCTCTGCTCGACCGTGATGACATCGCCGCGTCTCGCACCCCTCACTGAGGGCAGCATCCAGCGGGAATGCATGGCGACCGTGACGGCGGTTCTCTGCACAAGGTGGTGTGCCTACGCAGGCTCTTTCCTCGTGCTTGCGCCGTCCGTAGCACATAGGCATGAATCGTCCTGGGAGATGACGTTTGGGAATCCATCAGGAGCGCAGACGGGGAGTATGCGTTAGCATCGTCTCCCCATGGATCCCTTTGAGATGACCGTTTCCTGTGATGCCGGTCTGCTCCGCTTCTGTCCTGTCGTGTTCCGACCGGCGACGACCTCGACCGCATCGCGAGATCTGCCAGGAGGCCGGACATCCAGGAGTGGACCCTCGTCTGCGGCTTACCAGCGCAGCGACGCAGCAGTTCTTCTGTCGAGCAGATCGTTGCGAGGGCTGGAGCGAGCGAGCCTCACCTGCGGTGATGCGCGTCGCAGACGCCGGCGCCTCGCACGGTGGGCATGTTTTGCATCACCCTGAGCGGGCTCTGAAGGACGCTCGGACTGGCGAGGTCGAAGCGATCGGCTGCTGGTCGCGCGGCGCTGCGGGCGGCGCGCGCACCGCGACCCGCGCCGTCGCCGTCCCTCATCGACACGCCTTCGACCCGGAGGGCCCCTTCTGACCTGTCCGCGCTGAGTGCGCGCGTGCATGACATCCATGAGTCGAGGCCGCGGCCCCGTGCGCCCAACTGGACCTCCCAAGTGTCAGTCGGTCCCTCGGCTCCAGCGCGAGGGGCGAGACGCCGCTTCCTCGCCCAACGGACGGTCGGCTCCATGACGGCTGGATCGGCACCCGCTGCCCGAGGGACCCGCGTGAGCCGCAAGCCTCCCTGGGACGGGCCCGTATCGCGCGCGCGCGTTGTTCGCGTGGCGCACAACGGCGCTCGAGAGCGGAGATGACCCCGAGGCCCTGGTCAGTGCGCCGCTTCCGCATGTTCACGGGCTTCCCGTCCAGACCGACGGTGCCAGCCCTCGAGCGCGAGAGCCTTCGACATGCGCATGAGCCTTCATCGCCGAGGAGTTCGCCGAGCCTCGCTCGGCGCCGCCCACGGGCAGGCGAGCGCACGCAGCGAGGTCGGAGTCGAGGCCACCGCCGACGCCGTGCGCCGCTGACGACGGCGCTCGTGACACCGTCGCGCCGACGCCCTGGCGGATCTCATCTGCGCGGTCTACGGCATGGCCCTGGAGACGGACTCGACCGGCGGCCGTGTCGCTGAGGTGCAGCGCTCCAACACGTCCAGCCTGGGCGCCGACGGCCGGCCGGTTCTACCGCGAGGACGGCAAGGTGCTCAAGGCCGGGCCACTTCGCACCCGATGTGGTTCGAGGTGTTGCGCCAGCCGGCGCCTGCGCTGAGAAGAGAGCTATCGACGTGTCGTAACCATATCTTACTGGGTGCATGGTATAGTCAGGGCTGTGACTGTACCCTGGACTTCGCGCCCGCGGCCCCGCCGTCAACCTGGACCCTGGCCGTGACTTCTGCGCCATCGACCGGCACGTGGTGCTGGCGCTGGCGATCTCACCGAGTACCGACCTGAGCCCGACGGCCAGCCAGCGCTGTGGATCGGCGACATCTCACCCTTCACGGCCGGCCCGCTGGTCACCGCGGTACGTCGCCGATCGCACCGGTCGGCGACGCCCCGCTCGTCGGGACGTGTCCGGCTTCGCGCCAGCATCGCGAGCGGCCTTCGCGCCGAGCGCGGGAGCCCTCATCGCCGTTCGAGCAGCATGCGTCGGTGGCGCCACACCGCCTCCACCCTCTTCGCTCACGCGCGTCGATCTTCCCCGATGCCCGCCACCGCACCACCGCCATCGCCATCTCCGGTCCGCCGGCAGCTCCGGCGGCACCGCCCTGGGCCGCTGGGTTGGCGGAGTCCTGCTCGAGCACTCTGGTGGGCAGCGTCTCTCATCAACGTTCCGTCATGGCGGCCGTCATCGTCACGCCTGTGCTCCTGCCGGAGTCCAAGAACGAGCAGGGCGCCGGTTGACGTGGCCTCGCGGGTCCTGGTCGGTCCTGGCCATCGCGCCGACCACCCATGCCGTCAAGTCCTCGCCACGACGCCCTGGACGGCCGTTGCGGTAGCGGCGCTGCGGGCGGCCCCGCCGCCGGATGGTGGTCATTCATCAGGCGTCAGCGCACTGGAAACATCACCGATCGACGTCGGTTCTTCAGCCGCCCCGTTCACCCGGGCGATTGCGGCCACCGTCCCGGCGATCTTCGCCTTGCCGTCTGCTGTACTTCTCCAGTACCCAAATTTCGTTCGGGGCTACCCATCGCCCGAGCGGGCCCACCGAGGTGCCCGCATCACTGGCCTCCATCGTCGCTGTCGCGGTCGTGGCCGCGGTGGTGCGCCGACTCGGCACGGTCGGGCGCTGGGCGGCCTGCCTGCGCCGCGGTGGGGCTGGTTGTGGTCGCTCTGGGGAGTCCCCATTGGCGAATCGTGGTGATCCGGTGTCGGCTCGCTCATCATCGGCGCAGGCATCAGCCTGGCCTTCACGGCCCCACCGGGCGGTCCTGGGGGGTGGTGCCGCTGCGATCGCGCTGGAGCGGCCTCCGCCATCTCGAGACCGACTGAACTGGGAGTAGCCCTGGGATCGCGGTACCGGCACGATTCAGGATGTTTGCTACCGGCCCTGCTCGACAGGCCCTCCGGGCGCCCCGGGGCGGGTCGCCGACGCCGCCGAGCAGTCCCCACACCCTGGCGGGTGCCATCGATCCGGGTGACCCTGGCAGGCCGGAGCCTGATGGTTCAGGCCCGAGAGGCATTCACCCGCGCCATGCAGGCCACCGCCGTGATCGCTGCCGGTGGCATCTCCTGTCTGCGGGTGTGATGGCTGCGTCATATCCCAGCGGCAAGTGAGGAGATTTCGCGAGAACCTCAAACGGGGACCGCATCATCACGGGGGCGTTTCGAGTTCGCCCACCGTGACGGTTTCGATGCACTCACCTTCGACACCCTGGCTGGTTAATGCTGGTCTGAGCCGCGCTATGAGTCATCCATCGCCTGCACCAAGACCGTTCTCCTGGAGGATCGCGGCAGTTCCTGATGGTGGCGGACTGGAGGTCCGCTGCGCTGGGCGGGCCCTGAGGAGGCGAGCCGACCGAGCGCATCGAGGCACTGACTGCCTGTCCTCGACGGGCGAAATCCTGCCCGGCGAGGTCGCCTTCACATGCTTCCCGGGCCACGCCGGAGGCGAGAGATACCAAGGATGCTCGGGAACACGCTGCGCAGGAGGGTGGGTGAGCCTGTGAGCTCACCGTTACGCAACGCGTAGCGCTGCTGGCCGGACGATGGTGGGCCAACCGCGCCGTCGACACCGACAGTCAGGACCCCGACGATCCCGAGATCGCTGGATCTCATCGCATCCCCGTCGTCGGGAACGTGCCGTGAGCAGGAAAGTCACCGCCCGCGACACGGACGAGATAAGGACCACGACCCACACGAGTCTGCTTGTTGTTCTCGGACAGTTTGGTCACATGGCACGATGGGTCATGAGCGAGACCACTGACGCTACTCGACCTCCCGGAGTCGAACGTTCGCCAGCCATGGCCGCTCGACCTGGGACTACCCGGCTCGACAGTTGCTGATCACGCCGACATCGAACCGGCCATTCGTGCTGGAAATGGCGGCCGAGCGTCAGCAGTGGAGGTGATCGCCGCTACCGAGGATGAACCCAACTGCCGTCAATACCGTCGATGCGCTGGAGCGATCCGGTGAGCCTCTTGGAACGTGCGCTAATCGTTCTGATGCCCTGACCTCCGGCCATCGACTGCCCGGACTCGATTTGTTCTCGAGAGGCCCTGGCTCCCGAGCCTGGCGGCCCACCCGACGCCTATCACCCGACTCACGCTCCTTACCGCCGCTTCAAAGCCCCTCGACGACCTCGTTCGCAGCCCCTGACGGACAGGACGCGTGCGACGCCGACGGCACCGTCATCGACGCTGAGGCCGCCCGCCTCACCTGGGTTTGACTGTTGAGGAGTTCGAACGTAATGGCGTTGGCTCGAGGAGGCGGTGAGGCGGCGTGCTCAAGGAGATCAACGCCCGCGTCAATGCGCCCAAGATGCGCTTCCGTCCTGGTCACAGAGGGCCATGCCGCCGGAATACCAACGTCACGGGTGCCACCGGGTTCCTCGCCACCACCCGGCCCCACAGCGCCAGGGCTCGCCCTGTTGACAAGCCCTGAGTCGAGGGCTGGGGAGCAGGAAGTTCTTCCGGCGACACCCGCATCGTTCTGAGCCTCGCCCTTCGCGCGCTGAACGTCGCCTCCTGGGCTTCCTGCATCACGCCGCCTCGTGGCCGCGGAGTCCGCCGCCCGGAACCACCGAGAGGCGGTCTCGGAAACGGTTGACGGCTCACGCCGCCGCCGCGCTAACGCCTGCAGAGATGCCCGGATCTGCGCCGCGTCGTATGGACCTGATCCGGCAGACCCAGGCGGTGAGACCTTCAGCCCTGCCAGACTGGCCCTCTACGGCGCCGCTGAGCGCAAGTGAGCGTTTCTCTGGCGTCGATGACGAGGTCCTGGCCCCTACCTGGAGCCTGTGGAGCGTCGTTACCAAGGGGGTCTTCACGTCACCGTCTTACGGCATCACCTCCACGGAGCGCGAGGACCCGCCGAGTTACTACGTACGCCCCGGGCGTGAAGGTCTGGGAGGTGCGAGACGGCGAGGACCCCAGGCACCGGTTCTGGGACTCTTCATCGGCGACTACTACGCTCGAGCAGGGTGTTCGGCGGCGCCTGGATGGGACAGTCTCGTCACCGCTCAACACTCACCGGCCGTAAACCGGTCGTCATCAATCAAGGTTGCAACATCGAGCGACCCACCTCCGGTCCGGCCTGCTGACCTGGGGACGAGGTCATCACCCGTTTCCATGAGCCTGGGCAATGCCCTGCACGCGCTGTTCTCCTCGAGACCCGCTGTACCTCGGCCTCCGGAACCGCCGTACCCCGTGACGTCGTTGAGTTCCCCAGCCTCAATGAGAAGTGGGCGTCAATTGAGGTGCTGGCTGGCTACGTTACGCCACGTGGCTGACCGGTGAGCCCCTCCGCCTGAGCCTGCCGGAGCACCTGGTGTGGTCAGGGCACTCGGTCAGGGCTATGCCACCACCGAGTACCTGGGAGCGGCCCTGCTCGACAGGCCTGGCACACCCTGCCCCCAGCGAGATCCCGAGGGACGTTGCTGAGGTGGAGGACTTTTCGGCACCGGGCCTGGGCCGGAGGCCGGAGTCGATGACGTGCTCAGCCCCGCCACCGCACCACCCATTCACGTCTTCGCCGAGGCTGGCAGCGCGGCCCATTACGCACATCTGGAGCGAGGCCGCGGATGCCGACGCCATCGAGTGGTTCACCACCGATGGCGCGATCAGCGAGACCTCGGCTCAACCGTCGTACCGGAGGCCTTCTTCCGCCGCGAGTTCCCTCTCCCGCGGCGACCCCTGAGACCTCTGGCCTCCCTATCGCGCCTTCACCGGGCGCGCCCCCGGCATCCTGCCCTTCTTCATCGTCGCGACTGGCCTGATGACGCAGTTCGCATCTTCACCCTCTCATCACCGGAAGGAAATATATGGCTCGCGTCACCATCGTCGGCGGTGGATACGGTGAACACCGTTGCTGGGCGTCTCGACGACGTCGCCGAGGTCACCCTCGTGAGCAGAAGACACCTTCGTCAGCTATGCCGCAGCTGCGCGCGGCGGTCGACCGTGACTGGGCGAGAAGATCTTCCCGCCCCATGACCGGCTTCTTGACCAACGGGCACGTCGTTCACGGAACGGCGTTGACTGTGCGAGGCACCACCGTCGAGGTCTCCGTCACGGGCAGATCGAGGTCAACCTACCTGGTGCTGGCCACCGGGACCGCCTACCCCTCCCCGCCAAGCACATGAGTCCCCTCCGTCATCGCCAAGGCCCGCACGAACGCGTTCACGCCAACCTTGAGCAGTCCGCGAGTCCCTGACCGGGTGCCGGCGCTCGTCGGTATCGAGCTGGCTGGCGAGATCACCGGCCTTCCCTCGACGTCAAGGTGACCATGCTGGAGGCCGCCGACAGATTCTTCCTGCTGGCGACTACAAGCCGGAGATCCGTGAGGCTATCTCCCGACCAACCTCACCCATGCGGGGTGGAGATCGCCGCCGAAAATTCCCCGCCTTCCTTCGTTGCCGGTCGACGTCGGCGTGCTCGCCCCTTCCGGGTCACCACCCAGGGCGTGGGCGTCACCGAGGCCGACATGTGGTTCCGTGCTCACGATCGGCGGTCGCCACCGGATCCCCGTGAGACCGCGACGAGGTGCGCCACATGACGGCAATGATCCGCGTCGACGAGTACCTGCGGGTGGTGGACCACCCCGCAGTTCGGGCCATCGGCGACATCACCGACGTGCGCGAGTCCAAGCGTTGACGCCGCCTTGGCCCGAGTCGTCGCCAGCAATATCGCGCCGACATCATCGCGGGCCGGGGAGCCCTCCGCGACCTACACGCCTGCAACCGAACGGATCATCCCGTTCCCTGGGGCCTGACGGCGAAGCCTCCCAGATCCTGCGGACGGTGCGTGGTCACGGCCCCGGGAGGAGAGACATTCAGCAAGACTGGCGCGGGGAGACCCTTCCTCACTTCATCCGTGGAGCCTGGGAGTCGAGCCGCCGGAGGCGTGATCGGAGACGACGCGGTCCGGCAATGCCGTCCACCCGTGTGCTGTGCGGGGATAGCCGGTAGTGTGTCCCATTATGACGAACGATCCGCGGTCCGCGCCAACTGACTCATCGCCGCCTCGGAGGCGCATCTGGATGCTGCCGCGACCGGCAGACGGTTCTCTCCCTCGGCCGTGGTCTCATTGAGAACGCTCCTCCAGGACGCCTTCTTCACCCATGACGACTACAGTTGTTCACCGCTTACGGCAGTATCGAGCCCCTTGAGGCCTTCTGACCACGGCGACGAGAGGACAACGATGACGACTATGACGACGATGGTGAGTACGACGAGGATGATGGACGACTACGACGATGACAGCGATGATGACGAGGATCATGACGATGAGGACTGACCACTGACTGAGGTCCGTCGATCATTATCGTTCAGTGCGGGGTCTGCGCCAGTGCGCGACCCCGCACTTTCAGAAGCCAGAAACGCCTGCAGCTGGAAACCAGGAGGTGGACCTCGTCCAGGGGCATGGCGGATCTGATCTCGGTGCTCCAGGTCGTCGACAGCACGCCCCTGGAGCCTGAGCCGAGTGCGCGCCCCTGTCAATGGTCGAGGCGATCCCGGCGGCGTCGCGGGCCCCAGGCGAGAGCGCGACTCGGCCGGCTTACGGTCCAGGGCCTGAGGCGGCAGTGGCCACAGTTCCCCGACTATCCCCGGTGCGGGCCCAGGTAGGGGACACGCAGGAGCGCAGGTGGGCGCAGTTTCGCCCGTGAGTCCGGTGAATCGTCACCCGGTACTTCTGCCGGTGAGTTAATGCCCTGCCCAAGGGCGCGTACCCCAGGATGCCGGTTCAGGGTTCGCGTGAGGCGGGCCGAGCCGCGCCGATGCCCCGGGAGCAACGAACGAGTGCTCCACCGACGGCCGCCAGCCCCGCACCCGGCCGCACTGCTGAGTAGGTCGCATGCGTAACTGATGCCCAGGCCGGATGTGGTGGTTGGCGATGCCTACGTATCAGGAAACCGGGAGGAGACGGCCACAGGCCCAGAAAGGGCCGTCCTCCAGGGAGGTGTTGATCCGCACCTGACCAGTAGGAGGTCCAGGTGGCCGGTGCCCAGGCGGCCAGACTGCGGTGTCGAGCGTGTCCAGCAGTGAGCCGCGGGAGGCATCGGCCACTGAGGACGCTCCCTGAAAGTGCCAGGTGCGCACCCCGGCTCCTTGGAGACCAGGACGAGGTCCTGGCGATCCACGTGCTCGCGCAGGAGCGCACCGACTTCCTCGCTGACGCCTCGCCGTAGGAGGCGGCCGCAAGTCCAGAGCGTGCCCCCGGCATCGAGGAAGATGTCGAGCTCTGTTCTTTGGCCTCGGTTCTTCTGGGAAACCTGCCCCAGGTCATCGTGCCCAGGCTCACGGAGGACACTGTACGGTCCGTCCCAGTCTCCCCAGCTCCATAGGGCCCAACTGTGGCGGTTTCGGCTTTACTTGCGCACGGTGATGGTCCAGGCCGCGTCGCCGGTGCGCTCGAACCGGTGGACGGTGTAGTTGCTGTCGGCGGTCCAGGCGGCAGTCTGTTCCTGGTGCAGTCGAAGTTGATGATTTGTTCTCGTCGCCGGCGCTGGCCTTCCATGGCCTCTTCCGCCCCTGATGACGGGAAGGCAGACCTGGCCAGGTCTCCAGAAATAAAGTGCGCATGAGTCTCCTTTGACATGGTGCGATGAGAATGCGGAGGGCGGCTGGGGTGAGTGATGCTCACGGAGGTGCTGATGTGACCCCCGCACACGGTGGCGGCACACGGGATGGCGGCAGCGCAGTTCGGTGCGACGATGCCGTTGCACGGATGAGCAGGAATAAAGGGCTGCCCTGACCCGCACCTGAAGACGAGCGCGATCCACCCCCGTTACGACAGGGTTAGGTTCAAACAGGGCATTGCCGATGAGCAGCCACCTGCCCAGACGGCGCCGATCCCCACGAGGATCCCGCCGGCGATGGAACGCTGAATGACCTGGGCACTGGGCACTCGAACTCGAACTCGCCGGAGGCCCGGCTGCGAGACGTAGGAGCCGAGCAGGACGTCTAGGACCAGGAGCACACCCAGTCGAGCTGCTTTGGTGTCACCGAGACGACGAGGTTCACCAGGTTCGACGACGGCAGTCGTGATCCTGAGCCCGTCCGGGCGCCCTGAGGCCCAGGGACGTGGCCAGGCGACGATGGCGACGACGCCCACGAGGAAAGTTCGCTGGGTGACCAGAGGGTTCCACTGCTTCTCCAGCAGCAGGTGAGCCAGTCCTGAGCTGCGCGGGCGTACTGGATCTGCGGACGGCTGCGCCCAGGACGACGAAGCGGTGCACGATGACCCAGATGCCTGCCAGGACGACGACTCCGCCCCAGCCCCGGCAGACCGATGGTGGCCGGATGGTGGTGAGGTCGGTGACCCACAGCCCTTGGACCCAGGCTGTCGTCACCCTCGAGAGAGGAGTCCTGTCTTCGGACAAGGGCCGCAGGGTGGCATAGCCATGAGCGCGAACCAGGAGCCCACCAGGCCCCGCCGGCGCGGTGGTAGGTCCCGGTGGCGCAGCCTCCGGCCAGGACGATCCCGACTCCGAAGAGGAAGGAGCCGGCATCGGTGGCGTGCGACCACCGACAACCTGGGGATCTTGGGGTGATGGGAGCCTGCCCGGTCAGGGCGGCGACCTGACCGCCTGAACGGCGATGGCCAGCAGGAAGACAGAAATCCGCTGCCAGGAGCGGAGACCCACAGATCGCGGAAGGCTCCAGATGCAGAAACGGCTCCCGTTGGAGGATGAAACTGAGACGGCCCAACGACGAGCCCAGTGAGAATGGTGGCGACGCACGGTGGTCCTTGTCCGGTTGCTGCTGTCGGGCGGCGAGCAGCCTGTGGGGGACCGTGACGCAGCACGGGTGGAAGAAAAGTACAGAGACAGCCACGTCATCCGGGGGAGTGAGGTGGAGGCCTGGCTGGACGTGGCTGATGGGGCGCCGTCTCAGGAGCGCCGGGAGCTGGGGAGAATGATCGTCTGAGATCGCCTCAGAACGCCCGAACCAGGGTAGCGTGACACATGCCGGCCCGCGAGGCGGTGCGGCTGTGTGGCCCGACGACGTCTGCGCGCTTCTCCAGCGGAAGTGGTTGGTGACGGTTGTCAACCGCCACGGACTGTATCCGACGGCTTCGCCGTGGCAACCTGCAGGACGGTGGCCGAGATCAGGCGGCAGCGCGGCGGGCGCCGCCAGAAGACGGGCGATCCTGTCGTCGGCACTCGCGGCGTGGTGCCACCGAAAAGCGGGCATCGGGCCTTGAAGGCGCACCATCGCACAACCGGGAGCGGTGGGGCGGAGTGAGCCGTGCGAGCGCAGTCCTCGACTCAAAGGAACCCGCCAGGTGCGTCAGGCGCGTCTCGGTCCGTTCCGCAATGGGCAGGCGAGGATCGAGTCAGAACCGTCCGTCCTTGAGATAGACCACCGAAAGACGGGCTGGCGCCTGCCCGCGCAGGCGTTACAGGACCAGCGTAGCGCATCTGGAACAGCGCCTCCTCCATGAAACGCGTGCCGGGGCTGCGGCCGGTCTTGTAGTCGACCATCGCATGGCGCCGCCGGGAGCCACGTCCAGACGGTCCACGAAGCCCCGCAGGAGCAGGCCGTCACCGGTCTCGGTCTGGACGAAGAAACCTCGTGCTCGGCCGGTGGTTCCAGGCGCTGGGGGTTCTCCAGGGTGAAGTAGGTGATGAGGCCGCGAGCCTCCTCCAGCCACGCCGCCTCCACCTGGCCAGTGTCCTCGAACAGGTCCATGACCTCCGGGTTCTTCTTTCGGGTGAGAGGCCCACTGCCGGGCAGGGAGCTCAAGCGCGCCTCAGGGAGGCGATCTGAGGCCGGAAGATCGTAGGAGATGTTCCAGCACGTTGTGAACCACGGTGCCCTTTGTGCGTGGGCGTGAACCGGGCCTGGGAGGCGGTCGACCGTGCGCAGACGGGAACATAGAGGCACTGCATGAAGTCCTGGCTCGAGGGGACAGGCTGCGGCAGCCCACCGCCGGAACCTTTCGACCACCACTGGCGTCTGACCGCAGCCTGACGTCATTCTGAGGCGATGAGCCTGGAGACGGAGTGCGGCTTGGGGACATAAATGACGCTACTTCGCGAGGAGGTGGACAAAGCTGATCTGGCCGGAGGACGGCTCTCCACAGACCGCGCCGCCGGCGCAGACATCTGCGGCTGTGGGCCCCTGAGGAATGCAAGAAACGGCTTCCGACGCAGCAGGGCTCGCGCCCATGCCCGCCCACATCCACCGGCGAGTGGGGTCATCGCCCGCATCGGCGGCGCCCTGTCGTCATCTCGCCGACCTCTCCAGCTCGCCTGCTTAT
>BNJS01002698.1_pt1 | contig 74181 bp, 104 predicted proteins | sample 8540461 | NCBI WGS metagenome assembly BNJS01 (sample SAMD00202454, study PRJDB9452) | human saliva metagenome | isolation source: human saliva | place: Japan
CAGGTCGCTTATCTTTAAAATACTCTGATAGTTCTACAACTTCTTTTTAAAATCCATCTCTCTATTAGTATTTCTTCTAATAGCACGCGCAGTATTATAATCTGTACCAGGTGCTCGACCTAAACCTAAATCAACTCTATCTGGATATAAAGTTTCCAAAGTTCCATATTGTTCTGCAACTATATATGGACTATGATTAGGTAACATCACACCACCCGAACCTACTCTAATATTACTAGTGTTATCTAGTGTACGTTGGATTAATAACTGCGTTGCGCTACTAGCTACACTTTTTGTATTATGATGTTCTGCAATCCAATATCTTTCATATCCCAATTCATCAGCCTTTTTAGCTAATCTAATCATTGCATCTATTGCATCTTTAAAATTTTCTCCTTGTCTTAATGGAGCTAAATTTAAAATTGAAATTTTCATTGTTGTCTCCTTACTTATTTTCTATCAATATTTTAATATGAATTATATAGCTAGATAAAAATATCCTTTTGAGCTAAATTCTCAATACACTCATCATAGTATGCTGCATCATGTTCTTTATAAATTGGCTTATTTATTTTATACTCTTTTAGATCATTGTGAGGAGCACAAATTTTTCCTCTATAATTTTTATCTAGCCATTCTTTACTAACATTATAGCCTCTATTCTTCATTTCCTGCATGATTAATTCATGATACTTGAAAAGGAAAAATGGCTTATGTTCGAATACATAATCTACCGTTGCATGTTTCTTACCCCAACCATTTCCTCTTAATGCACAACACTCTCTATGTTGACCTAAAAGTTGTTGCCTTGGTAATTTTGATATTAGTTCTTCATGCCAAAGTCTCATTTTGTCCTCCATTGATAAAAGTAGATTCTTCCAAATATTTATTTGGATATTTCTTTAGAAGATATTTTACTTCTTTTATCAAATCTTCTTTTTTTATATTTATTATTATGATATTCTTCAATCATTTCAAAAAAATTATCTTTTTCTTCTTTTGTTGCATATTTTTTAAAATATCCCCAGACGTGGTGTAATGCATTCGTTACTTGTCCTTTATCTTCAGGTAAACTTACAGCTTGTTTTATAAGCTCACTGACTTTATTTTTGGGATACTTCTTCTTGCTTTAAATACGTTCTAATTTCTAAGTATATTTTACTTGAATGGCTTAAAACAAGATATTTATTTTTTTGCCCATAACTTTTGACATTGAACTCTTTCTTCTTTATTATTCATTTTATCCTTTCGAAAACAGTTTATTTTTAATTTAAAAGCCAGTATATTTCTTGAGATATCCTACTAATGAATCATTTAACTCTTTTCCTTGAATGTATTCAAATATTATAGAACCATCATTTTTTTCTATATCTAATACATTATAATTTTTCATCAACATAATTATTAAATTTCATTTTTATTAATAAAAATCAGGAAAATCCTTAAATTTTTCAACCAAATTTTTGTAGTTCCATTATTATAGGCTTTCTCCATTGGTGTTTTTTTACAATTAAAATACATTTTTTAAATCATATAGTAAAACAATCAATTCGATCTTTTATAAATAGCATATCTGTACGTATTAATTGTTGGTAGTTTATGTCTTGGCCATATAAAATGAAAATCTAATTTTTGATCTTATAGTTTCATAATCTTTAATCCATTTTTGAATATACGTCATCATTTATTCTTACTAGTTGCTTTCTACCACATATTACATCTGCAGATAATATTATTTTTTTCGTTATCTACATAGTCAATAAGTTTTTCCTTTTTCTTTCTAAGTTATACTTCTCTCTAATTTTTATATATAATTCTTCATCACACTCATCTGCATCTAGACACAGCTCCGTAAAAATTATCTCTAAAAAAATCTGAATCATTTTCATTAAGAAATTTATAAAAATCACTATTATAAAATTCATTACATCGTACTATATTTTTCTTTGTATATTTTTCATACTAATCATTCTCCAACTTTTAAAATTCTATAAATGCTATTTCTAATTGTAAATCCCACACTAATATTGTATTATATTTTGATATCATTTTACTACATATTGATATCATATATATGTAAAAAGTTCATATTAAGTTATATATTAATAAGGAACCTTTTTATTAGATTTTTTTGTATTAAATTTAACCATGTTCTTTTTGATTTGCTATGTCCATATTTATACGCAATAAATTTAATAGATTGTCATTGTCAATCGATACTTTTCCTGAATCATCTACTTGAATGGCAAGGTATTGCTCCTTTTTGGCCAAATAATCCATGCCTTGTAAATTCACATATCCATCGCCTTTGAAATCAACTGATGCTAAGTAAAAAATAAATTTAGAAAATCCTTTTTCTGCAATATTTTTACTTGTTGCATTCATTTGAGCTAACGGCTCAAAAAATGTTTTGTAGTTTGGTTTGTAAGTAGCTTTAACCGTGTATTGATATGTATCAATAGATGGAGTAATTAAAGATAAGTAAACAGTATTACCCTCAACTTTATAATCTATAAAATCATAAGCTCCAGCCTTACCATAAGCATTACCATTAACTTTTAGAATCATAGGACCATATTCATTCATATCGTAATTAATATCTTGATATTTAAAATTAACATTTTCTTCCGATGGAATCATGGACTGTTTTAAATCATTCCAAACTTTTTTATACATTTCTCTTTGATTATTAAATCCCCCTGCTTTCACAATAACATCGATATTTTCTTGGTTTACATAGAAAGCATCCACAACTTTAAGTGCTTCTTGGACTTTTTTATCAGTTATGGTTTTACGTTTTTCTTCTAATTTACTCTGAGCTCTCTTTAACCCAGTTAACTCGTGGTCAAAACTTTTCCCAGTATTTTGCTCAATATAAGTACGTTTAGTACCAATAGGTGAAACTTTAGCATTCCAATCAAAATCTTTACCTGGTCCTTCAACAGTTTTTTGTTTTTGCTCACTCTGCTTATTTTCAGTTGATTGTTTAACACCACAACCAACTACACCAATAGATAACAGTGTTGCTACTGAAATTAATAAAATATTTTTCTTCATATACTTTCCTCCTAAATAACTATATAATTATAGTCACTATAATTATAACATAACAGTTAAAAAGAAGTGCTAACTTTAATAAACACTTCTTGTAAATATCATTTTTAGCATTAAAATACCAATGAAATATTTCCATATAATATAATTCTAAAAATACCTATAATAGCTAAATGCATTGGATAATAGTAGTAAAAAGAACCACTTAGAACCAATATGTTTTCCTCTAGTACCATCATATCTCATTAATAATGGTAGGGAGAATAAAGTTGCAAACTGTAATACTCCATAAAAATACATCTATAAATATAATATAAATAGCTGCATAAACACTTATCCAAATAACATAGTCAAATATTTGTTGTTTTTTTATTCCCTCTATGATTATATAGGAAGAATGGCATCATTAGAGCTATAGAAGACCAATCCGCTACAAACGTTAATAAACAGAATACAATAATTGCCAAAATCTTTAATGTATTATTTATCTTCTCATTTCTAAAGATTGCGATTAATGCAACCGACATCGCTAATGGGAATAAGACACTCGTTTTATTAAATATACTTCCTGTAGTTATATCAAATGGTATTCCTAAACCGAAAAGCAAAAAAAGCAAAGTGACTGATAACAGCAAAACTCATAATTCTAAAGAAATATTTTTTTAATATCTTTTGTATAATAACATCCTTCTGCTATAAAATACCACATAATTGGAGCTGTTAAACGTCCTACTATGTGCATCAGTACTGGAATCGGTTCTTTAACTAAACCTGGATATAATAGCCACGCTAAATGATCGATTGTCATAGCAATTATAGCTATATATTTTTAACTGCGTTCCATCAAACCTTTAAATTCTTCATTTTCTTCCTTTCTATACTATTTTGACTTTATTTAAAAAAATATTAGTTAATATATTGCTCACAAATTTAATATAATGAGAATACTATGAACTACCTTAACACATATTATCATATTAATATGCTTTATACAATTATTTATCTAAATAATATATATAATTCTAAAAATAAAAAAAGACTTTCGTCTTTCTTATCTAAACATAGCTATTTCTAGACTATCCATATATTGAGCTAATGACTTATTAAATTTTTCATAGTCAGCTACTTGAAATTCTTCTGTAACACAAGCTACTGAACATCTAGCTACTTGTAGTTGATTAAAAAAATGTTATCATTAATGGTACACCTATTATTTTAGAAATACCACGTATAGTCATCTTTCCAGCTTCTTTTAAGTCCATAACTTGTTCTTTTGAATTTATATTTACTATTTTATCATCAACAAGAACTTCAACATTCTCATAATAGTCATAAGCTAATTTAACTCCTTTACAGATATGTTCCCAATCAACTCTATAAGTCAAGCTATATTCTGCTAATAACCATCCATTTTCTTTCTCTACACCTAGTAAAAAGCATATTATTCTTCTCCTAATATTCACAACATATTTTATTTATAATTTAATTATATTCTAACTTATACTTATTAGCAACAAAAAAATGCCTAAGTTATTTCCACTTAGACACTTTTATATTTTATCTTTCTTTTTGTTAAAATACCATCTTTCATTCGATAAACATGATCGCATTTTTTCAATCATTCTATTATCATGTGTTACCATAATAATTGATTTATTTTTTTCTTTACACTCTTTTGAAAGTAAATCTACGACTTCAAACGCTCTATCTGAATCAAGGCTTGCTGTTGGTTCATCAGCTAAGATGATTGCCGGATTATTATAAAGAGCTCTAGCAATAGCTAATCGTTGTCGTTTCTCCGCCTGATAAGTCTTTGGGTAATTTATTTTCTAAATGATCTATTCCTAATTCTTTAAATAGAGATTCTTGATCTTGTAATGTTTTTTTTCTTTTCTTATTGATTCTATCCACTAATTCTAACTGTTGTTTTGCAGTTAAAAATGGAACAAGATTAGATGCCTGCAGAACAAATCCAATATCGTTAAATCGTAACTTTGCTCTTTCTTTCTCAGACAAATTAGTATAATCTTTTCCGTTAATAATTATTTGACCTTTAGATGGAGTTTGTAAACCTCCAGCTAAAGTTAAGAAAGTTGATTTACCTGAACCTGATGGACCGATAATCGCAATAAATTGACCCTCTTCTATTTTAAAATTGGTTTCTTTCAAAGCTTCTATTTCTTTATTTCCATCCTGATATGATTTAGTTACATTTTTTTAAATTCTAATACATTCATTTGATACCTACCCTATTGCTTTTAATGGATCAATTTTTCTAATAGCTAAAACAGAGAATAACGTTCCAACTAAAGAAAAAATAATCAAACTAGCAAAAATAATACTGTAATAAAGTCCATTTCCTAAAAATGGTACTGCTGATGGCAAGACAAGTGATGTTCCCCATGTTCCAACCAAACCTAGTATACTTCCAACTAATGAAAGTAAGAATGTTTGCGATAAAACAGAAAATCCAATAATTCCATTCGAGATTCCTTGGGCTTTCATTATACCAAAAACAGGTGTTTTCTGAATAGTAAGTACATACATGAAAATACCTATAATAATAGCAGAAATCACTATTAAGAATCCTATCATTAGTCCAAACGTTAAAATCTGAGCACTATAACCAGGTAATTCATTAATAAAATCAGCTATACTAACTTTTTGGAAAAACAGAACTATCGTAATCCTTTAATTCTCCTTTTTACTACGAAAAGCATTAATTATAGGATTATCAATTGATTTCTTATCACCATATTTCAACACTTGAAAATCATTAATATTCATATATATCACTGGAGCTACATTAAATCTAGATTTTTCCGTGTAACCTACTATTTTTAATTCAGTATCAGAATTTGCTGTTTTAATGGTATCGCCTATAGCAAAACCTTCTTTTTCAGATAAACTCTTTTCAATCACTACTTCATTTTCTGCTTCAAAACTTCTTCCCTCTATTATCGGTGGAATCAAGAAACTCCCATCATTAACTCCAAAAATACTAATCTTCTGTTTAACATCATCATTTGAATTCTTTTCAGTCTTAGCAACTGTAACTATTTGACTAAATGGCTCAACATTATCCGCAGATAACGATGATTTATCCGATAATTTAAGATTTGATAAAGCTAAAGTTCTATTAGCCTCTGAAGAAAGTAATACTGTATCTGCCTTCCAATGATCAATTGAAGATCTATTCTGATCTATCAATCCAAAAGCTAATCCAGATAAGAAAAACATCAAATAAGAAACTAGTGTAAGTAATCCTACAATAAGACTATACCTAAGCTTAGCATCCTTTATTTCATTAATAGCTAAAAACATTTTTTTCTCCTTAAAATTTCATTTTGAATTTTGTATAACCAAGTTCTTTATCCTTAGCATATAAAATTAACTTAATAAAGTCAAATTATTAAGCTTCAATAACATTATAGTATCGTTTCAATACATACTTTCACAATATAATTTATACTCTCTTTATAGCAATTAAAAAAAGCCCTTTAGATTATTCTAAAAGACTTGTTTATTGATAAAAATTAATATTTCCCATACAATTATTTAAACTATTTTTTTAAAATTTATTCTTATTAATCCAGTTATTTACTATACTAGCAATTTCAATAGGATGCTTCATATACATCTCATGCCCACAATTTTTCCACTAACTTAACATCAAAATATTTTGGAAGTTTATCTAGTGAAATTTTTTTCTCCATTCAGGTTCTTCCTCATATGCCGGAGCAATAAATAATACGTCTTTTGATTCTAAATTTCTTTGATATGATCTAATTGCTCGACGTAATTTAAGTAAACAAGAAACTTTTTCAAAATCTAAATCTAATTCAAATTTGTCAGAAGTATTATTATAACGATAAGAATTTCTTAATGCTTCTTCTAGATTTTTCTGACCAATAATACGACTTAGATTTTTCATTAGCTATAACTTCTTCCAAATTTGAAAAAGTATGCTGACTAAAATAATCTTTTGTCGCTTCTATCTCATTTTCAAGAGGCATAATTTCATCTAAATTCAAATAACCTCCATCAAGTAAAATAAGTTTAGTTACTTTTCAGACAACGTGATGCTAAAAATCTCGCTAAATCACCACCTAGTGAATGACCAATCAGATAAACCTCTTCACAATCTCTTACTTCATCATTAAACCAATTTTGAAGTTCTTTTTTATCTTGTATTATTTCTTTATAAGGATTTAAAAATAGTTTCTACTTCAAACTCTTGAAAAGAAATCCTTTGCGAAATAATAATTACTACCTAAACCACCTATAAAATATATTTTTAATTTTTTTGATTCATTAATTCTTCCTTCTCCTAAAATAAATTAATTTATTTAAAAAAATACTATAAACGATTATAAACTAAAACTTGTTAATTAAAAATATTTTTAAAAATAATAATTAGTAATATACTAATTATAAATAAGATAAACTGAACACCGAAAATAACTAACACAAACTTATAAAAAGATATATACTTACGAACTTCGATAGTAGTATTGAAAAATAGACTCTCGAAATCTCTCATCACTTTCAAATGAAATAATATACTCCCCTTCATCAGCTTGAAAACAATAAAATTCTACTCTTCTCCAAATAACCCCTAGACCTTTAGATTTATAAAATACTTCTTCTAGACATTTTTCACTAGTATTTTTTTATTAGCAACAGTTATCCTTAAATCTCTAATGTTAGTAAAAGAATACCTCTTATCTTTTTATCCAAATAGAGTATTTTTCCACTTTTTTTGATAATAAATTCCTCTTTTTTTAATCCCGGTAGATAATTCACAAAATTGCTTTATTTCTAAAAAAATTTTTACAATAATTAAACTACAAATAAATAATAAGACTATTAATATCAACGCTAATAAATAAATTATAGTATTCACAATCTTCTCCTTTTTCCTAAATAACTTATAATGATAAATTATATACTTGTAATATTATTATAAGCTATTTACTTTATGAGAACAATAGGAAATTAATAACCTATGATATATGATAGCAATTTTTATAAATAATATATCCAAAAATACTATTATTCTTATACCTATACCTGATTCTAAAAACTCTATTTAGCATAATTAATAAAAAAATCGAAGCTAATTTCTTAACTTCGACTTTTTACTATTACTCAATATCCCTAGAGTAATTAGGTTTTATTTTAATAATATATAAATTATTTAAATTTATTATATTATTTCCCCTATACTACCTTTAAACTTATTATACACCTCTTACAGATTTTTCTGCAAGGATTTATTAAAAAAATAGTACGTATTTTTCTAATAAAAATACAAAAATGATTTTACAGTGAAAAATACAATATTAATACATATAATATTTTTGAAAACTAACAAATAACTCTAATTAAAATATGAACTTTATGTAAATCTATATTAAGTATATAAAAAAAGCAAGGTGAAATTCACCTTGCTTTATGTGTTTCAATTCAATTATTATTTAACGATTGAAGTTACAACACCTGAACCTACAGTACGTCCACCTTCACGAATTGAGAAACGAGTTCCTTCTTCGATCGCGATTGGAGAAATAAGTTCTACGTTGATTGATACGTTATCCCCAGGCATTACCATTTCAGTACCTTCTGGTAAAAGTAACTACACCAGTTACGTCAGTAGTACGGAAGTAGAATTGAGGACGGTAGTTTGTGAAGAATGGAGTGTGACGTCCACCTTCTTCTTTAGATAATACGTACACGTCAGCTACGAATTGAGTGTGTGGAGTGATTGTTTTAGGAGCTGCTAAAACTTGTCCACGTTCGATATCTTCACGAGCAACACCACGTAATAATGCACCGATGTTATCTCCTGCTTCAGCGTAATCTAATAATTTACGGAACATTTCAACACCTGTTACAGTAGTTGAAGCTGGTTCTTCAGTTAATCCAACGATTTCTACTACGTCTCCAACTTTAACTTGTCCACGTTCAACACGTCCAGTAGCAACTGTACCACGACCTGTGATTGAGAATACGTCCTCAACTGGCATCATGAATGGTTTAGCGTTATCACGTTCTGGAGTTGGGATGTATTCGTCAACTGTTTCCATTAATTCGATGATAGCTTTTTCTGCATCAGCATCTCCTTCAAGAGCTTTAAGAGCAGAACCTTTGATTACTGGTAGTTCATCTCCGTCGAATCCGTATTCAGATAATAGTTCACGAACTTCCATTTCAACTAATTCTAATAACTCTTCGTCATCAACCATATCACATTTGTTTAAGAATACAACGATTTTTGGTACTCCAACGTTACGAGATAATAGGATGTGCTCACGAGTTTGAGCCATTGGTCCATCTGTAGCAGCGATTACTAAGATAGCTCCGTCCATTTGAGCAGCACCAGTGATCATGTTTTTAACATAGTCAGCGTGTCCTGGGCAGTCTACGTGTGCGTAGTGACGGTTTGGAGTTTCGTACTCGATGTGAGAAGTGTTGATTGTGATACCACGTTCTCTTTCTTCTGGTGCGTTATCGATTGAAGCGTAGTCTTTAGCTTCTCCACCATAAGTTTTTTTGCTAATACAGTAGCGATAGCTGCTGTTAAAATAGTTTTACCGTGGTCAACGTGACCAATTGTTCCAATGTTAGCATGTGTTTTACTACGGTCAAATTTTTTTCTTTTTGCCATTTTTAAAAATGTCTCCTTCAAGTTAATAAAAATTTTAATTTTTTTAAAATTAGTCACATAGCATTCTATGATAACTATATTTTTATAATGTTACAACGAAAATTGCAACTATAAAGAATAATTTTTTTATTATCCTTTATTTTTTTGATAATTTCTTCAGAAATTGATTTAGGTACTTCTTCGTAGTGGTCGAATACCATTGAGTAAGTACCACGTCCTTGAGTTGAAGAACGTAGAGAAGTTGCATATCCGAACATTTCAGATAATGGTACTGAAGCACTTACTACTTGTGCGTTACCACGAGCTTCCATACCTTCAACACGTCCACGACGTGCAGTGATATCATCCATAATATCTCCTAGATATTCTTCAGGCATTACAACTTCAACTTTCATGATTGGTTCTAAGATTACTGGGTTACATTTTTTAGCAGCTTCTTTAAGAGCTAATGATGCAGCAACTTTGAACGCCATTTCAGATGAATCGACATCGTGGTATGATCCATCGAATAATTTAGCTTTAACGTCGATTAATTCGTATCCAGCTAATACCCCATTTGCCATAGAGTCTTTTAATCCTGCTTCTACTGCTGGGATGTATTCACGTGGAACTACCCCACCAACGATAGCATTTTCGAATTCAAATCCTGCACCTGGCTCATTTGGAGTGAACTCAATCCATACGTCCCCGTATTGTCCACGTCCACCAGATTGACGAGTGAATTTACCTTGTACTTGTGCAGCTTGTTTGAATGTTTCACGGTAAGATACCATTGGAGCACCTACTGTACATTCAACTTTGAATTCACGACGCATACGGTCAACGATGATGTCTAAGTGAAGCTCACCCATACCTGCGATGATAACTTGTCCAGTTTCTTCGTCAGTTCCAGCACGGAATGTTGGGTCTTCTTCTTGTAATTTTTTTGTAAAAGCTGTAGACATTTTATCTTGGTCAGCTTTTTGATTTTTGGTTCAACTGAAAGTTGGATAACTGGTTCTGGGAATTCCATTGATTCAAGAATAACTTCGTTTTTCTCGTCACAAAGTGTGTCCCCAGTAGTAGTATCTTTAAGACCAACAGCTGCAGCGATATCACCAGCGTAAACTTCAGCGATTTCGTTACGAGTATTAGCGTGCATTTGCAGGATACGTCCTACACGTTCACGTTTACCTTTAGTTGAGTTTTTAACGTATGAACCAGATGATAAGATACCTGAGTACACACGGAAGAAAGTAAGTTTCCCTACGAATGGGTCAGTCATAACTTTGAAAGCTAATGCTGAGAATGGCTCTTCATCAGAAGAGTGTCTTTCTACTTCTTCATCAGTATCTGGGTTAACCCCTTTAATAGCAGGTACGTCTAATGGAGATGGTAAGTATTCTACTACTGCATCTAGCATTGGTTGTACACCTTTATATTTGAATGCTGATCCACATACTACTGGGAAGAATTCTACAGATAATGTAGCTTTACGAATTGCAGCTTTAAGCTCGTCAATTGTAATTTCTTCTCCACCTAAGTATTTTTCCATGAAGTCTTCATCGAATTCTGCAACAGCTTCGATAAGTTTTTCACGGTATTCTTCAGCTTGATCTTGGTATTCAGCTGGGATTTCTTTTTCAACAAGATTTTCCCCAACGCTACCTTCGTTGTAGATAGCTTTCATCTCAACAAGGTCGATTACACCTTCGAATAGATCTTCAGCTCCGATTGGAAGTTGAATTGGGTGTGCGTTAGCTTGTAATCTGTCGTGGATTGTTCCTACAGAGTATGGGAAGTCAGCTCCTGTTTTTATCCATTTTGTTTACGAATACGATACGAGGAACTCCATAAGTTGTAGCTTGACGCCAAACTGTTTCTGTTTGTGGTTCAACACCTGATTGCGCATCTAATACTGCTACTGATCCATCAAGTACACGAAGTGAACGTTCAACCTCAACTGTGAAGTCTACGTGTCCCGGTGTATCGATGATGTTGATACGGTGGTTTTTCCATTGAGCAGTTGTTGCAGCAGATGTAATAGTGATACCACGTTCTTGTTCTTGTTCCATCCAGTCCATTTGTGAGTTACCATCGTGAGTATCTCCGATTTTTGTGGATTTTTCCCAGTGTAGAACAAAATACGCTCTGTAGCAGTAGTTTTACCTGCGTCGATGTGAGCCATGATACCGATATTACGAGTATCTTTTTAAAGAAAATGCTCTAGTCATGAGTCAATTTTTCTCCTTTCATAAATTTTTTTAAATGTTTTTGAGTAATTTGTCTTTTTATAGTGAAAAACTCAAGCTATAAAAATAGCTTGATATTCACCCTATAATTACCAACGATAGTGAGCAAATGCTTTGTTAGCTTCAGCCATTTTGTGAGTATCTTCACGTTTCTTAACAGCTGAACCAGTGTTATTTGCTGCGTCTAAAATTTCATTAGCTAAACGTTGTTCCATAGTTTTTTCTCCTCTTAAACGAGAATAGTTAACTAACCAACGTAGACCTAATGTAGTTCTTCTTTCAGCACGTACTTCTACTGGTACTTGGTAGTTAGAACCACCAACACGACGAGCACGAACTTCAAGAACTGGCATAATGTTGTTTAATGCTTCTTCGAAAACTTCCATAGCATCACGTCCTGATTTTTCTTTAATTAAATCAAACGCTGAATATAAAATTCTTTGTGCTGTACCGCGTTTCCCATCTAGCATTAATTTGTTAATCAATTTTTGTAACTAATTTTTGAGTTATAAATTGGATCTGGCAAAAACGTCACGTTTTTGCAACTGGACCTTTACGTGGCATAGTGTCTGCCTCCTTTCACGAATTCTTTTTTTATCAAATTTTTATCTTATATTATTTTTTCTCTTTTGGTTTTTTAGCACCGTATAGTGAACGTCCTTGTTTACGGTCGTTAACTCCTGCAGTATCTAAAGCTCCACGGATGATGTGGTAACGTACCCCTGGTAAGTCTTTTACACGTCCTCCACGAATAAGTACAACACTGTGTTCTTGTAGGTTGTGTCCGATACCTGGGATATATGCTGTTACTTCGATTTGGTTTGATAAACGAACACGTGCATATTTACGTAAAGCTGAGTTAGGTTTTTTAGGTGTCATAGTCCCAACACGAGTACAAACTCCACGTTTTTGTGGTGAAGAAATGTTAGTTTCTTTCTTTCTTTGAGAGTTGTAACCTTTGTTAAGTGCTGGTGAATCTGATTTTCGATACTTTTGATTTACGAGGTTTACGAACTAATTGGTTAATAGTTGGCATTTTCCTGATTTCCTCCTTCCCTTGATACTTTTTTATGATTCACCTATCCAGGTGTATCACATTTTTAAATTTTTTATAAGCCATAGTGGCTTTACACAGAGTGCCGTAACACTCACGTACTAAATAATACCACTTTTTATTTTTTTCTTGTCAACACTTTTTTTAAAAATTTTTTTATATCTTTTTTTCACTTGCTATTATCCTATTTTGTTTTCACACTTAACCAGGTGTATCATTTTTATTAATATAAAAAAACACTTCCAGGTGTTTCACAATAGTACTTTTTAATAAACTATTCCAGGTGTTTCATTTCCAACTTTTAAAATTTGTTATTTATTAAAATTTATTATTTTATAGAAATAATTAAATTATACTCTTGTTGATTAAAACGATTACAAGTATAATATAACTATAAAAAATATATGGAGGGATATTTATGATAGAAATTAAAAATCTTACCGTGAAATTTGATTCAAAAGTGTGCTGTTGATAATTTGAGTTTCACCATTAATGATGGAGAGATATTCGGACTTATCGGGCATAACGGAGCTGGTAAAGTCAACTACAATTAAATCTCTAGTTAGTATATTAGAGCCTACTTCGGGTGATATATATTTTAATAAGCTACCTTTAAAAAATAATAGATTAGCGTGTAAAAAGCAAATTGGTTATGTACCTGACTCACCTGATATGTTTCTTACATTATCAGCCTTTGAATATTGGTCATTAGTCGCTAGCATATATGAAATTGATAATAAAACACGAGATGATATTCTTAATAGGTACTGCAAATTATTTAATATGGTAGGAGTTGAACATCAGGAGATTAGTTCCTTCTCTCACGGTATGCGACAAAAAGTATTCGTAATTGGTGCCCTATTGTCAGAACCTAAATTCTGGATTATGGATGAACCGATGACTGGATTAGATCCACAAGCTGCATTTGACTTAAAAAACTTAATGAAAGAACATGCCACTAAAGGAAATAGTGTTCTATTCTCTACTCATGTCTTGGAGGTCGCTGAACATCTATGCGACAGAATAGGTATCCTCAGCAAAGGAAAACTAGTTTTTATCGGTACACTTAATGAGCTTAAAGAACAATTTGAGGGAGATAATTTAGAAGAAATTTATCTTAATATAGTAAAAAAATTCAAATTCAAATATTTTTTAGGTGGTGATTAAACATGAGATTCAATGTAATGAAGGAATTATTCTTAACGAATCTTCTTTATAGTTTTTCCTCCACAAAGAAATAAATATAGAAAAAAATTCAGTGGAAAAAAAGTGACATAAGACATAAGCTTTTTTTAGAAATATATTAATGATGAATTTTTTTCAATTTCTTAAATATTTTTATTTGTATTTTTCAATGTTTTCTCGTGGTTTTAACTTTTCTGGATCGGGTTATAGGAGTATACTTTTCTTTATTTTTATTAATGGTGTTTATTCAAATTTTTAAATAATTTTACCAATATGTTTTTATGAAAGCGATGATACATTAGCAATTATTCATTTACCAGTTACAGGGGCTGAGATATTCTTTTAGTAAATTGTTCACTCTACTTTCACTAGTTATAAGTAATTTTTATTCCATTAATAGTTATAAACTTGATTATTGGATTAAATGCAGAGTTTTTCAATTCAAAAAAATTTTTTTCTTCGTATTATTATATAGTTTTGCATTTATGATTACTTTAATATGTTCTATTATGACACTACTTTCATTTTATTACTTATATCCCAAATTTCAAGAAGAATAAAGGGAAAGTTAATGCAGCTACAATATTGATTGCGTTGATATTCTTCACTGGATACATATTTGATTTTGCTCATACTTTTTAAAAATATTGGTTCTGAATATACAGGAGATTTATTTTTAAATATACTCGTGTTAGATATTTCAAAGACTTATACTTATTTAATAATAACTATAATCCTAGCAATTATCTCTTTCTTTACTACTTATGTATTCGTAGTAAGAAAAATACATGAAAGACTTATATAGAATATCAGGTAATACATACACATCTAGTTCTAAAACTGTAAAAATTAAAGAAAATACTAATAGTACATCAACTACACTATTTTCTAAACTAATTAAGAGAAATGTAAAACTATTGTTAAACAGTACAATTTCGACAACTGTATTTACTAATCTTCTTATCACGCTTGGTATATTTATAATTCCAATTATAGAAATTAGAAAGCACGGAGGTATTACACTACCACCTATATTCTATCCAGTAGCTATGACTATAGGATTTACGTTAGCATTGTACATTAATTCTAATCCTATGAATTTTACAAGTATAGCAATATCACTAGAAAAACAAGATTACTATTTTTTAAAATCTCTTCCTTTTGATTTCAAAAAAATACCTAAAAATTAAATTAGCAATTGCCACTTGTTTACAACTTAGCTTTGGATTATTTGCTCTGATTATGATGTTAATTATAACTGAAAACACCAATCTTATTAGCAATTGTAACTATTATATCCTACATTATTTCAAGTCTTGTCTTTTCTTTCTATAGTTATACAAGCGACTATAAAAAAATTATATCTAAATTGGAACACTATCACAGATTTAGCTAATCGTAGTTCGATAAATCAGGTACTATTAACTATTTTAGCTTTCGGAGCTATTTTATTATTAGTACTACTTAATGTCGTGACATTTTTCTTAATCGCTATGGTTCCATCATCAGCAAATATAGTAGGAATAATATATTCTCTAATACTAATTATATTGTTGATTCTTGCAACAAGAAAATTAAGAAAAAAATGTATTTGATAAAATATATTCATAAAAAAATATAGTGAAAGGGACTCAACAAAATCGATTTTTGAGTCTCTCTCGCTTTTATCTTATTCTATTCCCCTATAATAATCACTGTCTATTTCTCTATAAGGAGCTATATCCTGAACATATTCTAATACTCCTTGAAATTCACCATTTTCATCATAAACACCTGCATAAGTGACATGAACAAACTTCCCTCTTGATTCTGATTTAAACCACATTTCATACTTGTCTTTTTTTCTATCTCGCAAGTTTTTCATTATAGTTTTAACTTTTCTCTAGGTACTTAGGTGGATGACATAGTTCTACATTTCTACCTACTTGTCCTGGCGTGCGTTTGAAAATCATCTCTTCTTCTAAACAATGATCATTGTAATATTGAAAAACTTCGTCTTTATTAACAAAGGTAATTTCCATTGGCAGATGATTTAATATCAAATCAATTTGATTTAATGATAGATAACCATTTCCGATTTTTCTGAGGTGTATCTCTATTGAAAGTTTTCTTCTTTTAACTTCTTTCGGTTTGTAAGTAATAGTAAACTCTCCTTCAGGAGTTTGTATTACTTTCGTTAATTCCCCTTCGCTTACTTCTATAACTTCACTGTCATCACTAGTAATTTGAGTTTCAAAATTTTCTCTATGAGGAACCCACTCTTCTTGAGGACGAATTATTGCATAACCGTAAACATCGCTATCTTTAGCAATACTCAACCAATCATCTTGAGTAAATGTTTCTAATAATATCATCAGAAGAATCGATTCTTCTTTGAAGATCATTTCCTCAAATTCTTTAACAAAAACTTCAAATTTTTCTTTAACAACAGCTATCTCTGTATTAGGTAGTTTTTCCGCTTCTTCTCTAGCAAGTTTAAATAAATCTCTTATTTCATCGTCAACACCCCACATAACCTTAGGTGGTGCATCGTGACCATATTTTTCCATTATAGGAAACATAAGTTCTTCTTTGCGTTTATAATGAATATCAAATTGTCCTAATAATTGTAACTGACGAAGCAATCCTTTTAAAACTGCTACTTTTGTATCACCATCATCGAGCTTAGCATAATTGTCTAAAATTCGTCGAACTCTTATTATTGCGGCTCTTAAAGCTAAATTCTCTTGTTTAAACACTTGAACTGGATGTCCTGGATGCTCACTATCTTCAACTTCCACAGTTTTTATCGCACCTTTAAATAAATTAGCATGTACGTTACATAACTTCATTACATCTTCAAAAGTTACGCCAGAATCTGAATTCATAAGCTCATGCTCCATTAAAGATATCTCAATAGCAGATACTCCAGAAAAATGTTCATTGAATTCATCTTGAACAGATTCAGCAGACTCACCTTTATGAAGCCGTAATAATATATCGCGTAAAACTTCAATTCTCTTTGTAGCCATTAGTCCAATCCTACTACTTCATACCCGTTAGCTTCTAATGTAGCAATAATTGTTTCAAGTTTAATTCCTGCCAATTTTGAACCCATTCTAAGTGAAGTCTTTCTCCCTACAGTATTTCTCATAATCGGATTAGCCAAAGGCTTAAACCCTAAATCTACTAAAACATCCAATACTTCTGGGTGTTTATCAACAACTTGTGCAACCGGTATACTTACATCTATAATATTATCCATTTCTCATTACCTCACTACCTTATATTATTAATATAATTATATCATAAGCCACTGATAATCGCTATCAAATTAAAAATGATAATATAAAAAGATGTAACTTAAAACTCTCCTCTAAGCTACATCATTAATATTACTTTATAAATTTTTATTTCTTCGAAACTAATCTCAATCTGATACAGAACTTTTTATTATAAATTATTTCTCCACTCAAGAAGTTTTTCTACATCTTCTTGTTTGATATAATCACTCGCTACCGCTTCTTCGATTAAGTAGTTATAGTTAGTTAATGTGTGGTACTCTACTTTATCTGCTGCAAAGGCATCTTGCGCTTTCTTAAGTTCATAACTAAATATTGCCACAACACCTAGAACTACTGCACCAGCTTCCTCTAAAGCTTTTGCTACTTTTAATGAAGATAATCCAGTTGAGATTAAGTCTTCAATAATAACAACTTTTTGCCCTTCTAGTAATCTTCCTTCGATTTGATTTGTTTTCCCGTGTTTTTTAGCTGAATCTCTCACGTAAATCATAGGTAAATCTAATACTTCACTTACCCATGCAGCGTGAGGAATACCTGCTGTTGCAGTACCAGCTACCACTTCTACTCCTGGGAATTTAGCTTTAATTACTTCACTCATTCCTGCAGCTATTTCACGACGAATCGCTGGATAAGACATTGTAATTCTGTTGTCACAGTAAATTGGTGATTTAATTCCAGATGTCCAAGTGAAATAATCATTTGGTCTTAATGCTACTGCTTCAATATCTAATAAGTGTTTTGCTATTTTTCTTTCTAATGCCATGTTTTTCTCCTTTAACTTAGCTATATATCTAATATTATTTTACGAATTGTTTTTTAATTAAGTTATAAACTTCAAGTGGATTTTCTGATTTAGTTATTGAACGCCCAACCACGATGTGAGTACTTCCTTCTTCGTTAGCAACAGTTGGAGTTGCTACACGTTTTTGATCTCCTACTTCATCTGTTTCTAATCTTATTCCTGGAGTTACTTTTAAGAAGTCTTCTCCACAGTTTTCTCTAATTAATCTTGCTTCCCAAACTGATGAAACTACTCCATCAAGTCCTGCTTTTTTAGCTAGTTTAGCATAATTAATTACACTCTCTTCTAGAGATACATCAATTAATTGCTCTTCTTTCATCGCTTCTTCTGATGTCGAAGTTAATTGTGTTATAGCTATTACATTAGTATCTACACTACCACCTTCAACCATTCCTCGTTTTGCTGCTTTTAGCATTTCATAGCCTCCTGCAGCATGTACAGTAAGAATATCAACTTTGAATTTCGCTAATCCTTTTGTCGCACCATAAACTGTATTAGGAATATCATGTAGTTTAAGATCTAAGAATATTTTATGTCCTAATTCTTTAATTTTTTCAATAACAACAGGTCCATTTTGTAGGGTATAATTCCATCCCTACTTTTTACAAATAATTTTTTTCTTCACCAAATTTTTTTCTAAAAAAAACTTAAAGTGTCTTCCAAAGTTGGAAAAGTCTAATGCTATTATTACATCTTTATTCATAATATTTCTCCTTTTTATTTATATGCACGACCACGAAGTTCTAGTATATGTTCTACTCCTAGTTCATTAAGTGCCGCTTCTAATTTATCAATAATTTTTGGACAAGCATATGGATCTGCAAAATTCGCTGTACCTACTGCTACTGCACTTGCTCCAGCAGAGATAAAGTCAATTACATCCCATTCATCCATAATTCCTCCCATTCCTATAATAGGAATGTTTACAGCTTGGCTCACCTGGTAAACCATTCTTATAGCTACAGGTTTCACCGCAGGTCCAGAAAGTCCTCCAGTTACATTCGCTATAATTGGTTTTCCAGTCTTTTTATCTAATCTTACACCTACTAAGGTATTTATCATTGTAATACCATCAGCTCCACCTTCTTCTACAGCTTTTGCCATGGCTACAATATCGGTAACATTAGGTGAAAGTTTCACATAAACGGGTACGCTAGATACCTCTTTTACTTTTCTAGTTAAATTTTTCGCTGTTTCTGGATCCGTTCCAAATTGAATCCCACCATGTTTTACATTAGGACAAGATATATTTAACTCTAATGCATGAACATTAGGTGCTTTACTTATATGCTCTGCTACATAGACATAATCATCTATTTCACTTCCTGCAACATTAGCAATAATAGGAACATTATATTTTTCTAATTCTTTTAATTTAGTTTCTAATATCTCATGAACCCCAGGATTTTGTAGACCTATTGCATTCAACATCCCACTAGAAGTTTCAGCGACACGTGGTGTAGGATTTCCAAAACGTGGTTCTTTAGTCGCTGCCTTAATCATGATTGCGCCAAGTTTACTTAGATCATAAAAGTTAGCATATTCTAAACCAAATGCAAAGCATCCTGATGCTGGCATTACAGGATTTTTTAAATCTAACCCTGGTAATTTTACTCGTAATCTTTTGCTCATAAATTCCTCCTATAATGCTATTTCTTTCGAATCATATACTGGTCCATCGTAACATACACGTGAGATCGAACCATCGATTTTTTCACAAACACATGCATAACATGCACCTACTCCACAAGCCATTCTTTCTTCTAAAGAAATATACCCCATCTTTTCTTCATCCATCTTAGTTAATGCTTTTAACATAGCAAATGGACCACAACTATAATACTTATCATAGTCAACTTCATAATTTTTTATAACATCAGTAACAAAACCTTTTTCTCCGTAACTTCCATCAGCTGTAGCAACATAAGTTGTACCAAGCTCTGCAAATTTTTCTTCATAAAACACATCTTTCACATTATTAAAACCTAAAATATGTACAGTGTTTACCCCTTGTTTTCTAAATTGCTTTGCTAATTCATATAACGGTGGAACTCCAATTCCTCCACCTACTAGCAACGCAGTTTGCCCTTTTTCTAGCGTATAAACATCATATCCTTTTCCTAATGGTCCTAATACGTCTACTAAATTACCTGCTTCTAATTCAGATATTTTCTTAGTACCTGCTCCATCTGCTCTGTAGACCATCACAAATGTATTTTTTTCTTTATTAATTTCACAAATTGAAATTGGTCTTCTTAATAAAAACTCATAGCTGTTACTGACTTTAATATTTACGAATTGTCCTGGTGTATTCATTTCTTTAACTACATCTCCTTGTAGTTCAATTCTAAATATTTTATCTGCTACTTGTTCATTACTGATTACTGTTGCTAAATAAGTATCCATCCAAATGCTCCTTCTGTAAGAAGAAGGGAAAAAATTTCCCCTTCTTCTTCATTTTTTATTTTATAGTGGTAATATATCAAATGAGATTGATTCTAAAACTTTTAGTAGCGCATCTGCTGTATCTAATGATGTTAAACATACAACCTCTTGCTCACTCGCTACACGGCGAATCTTGAATCCGTCTTTTGTTACATCTTTATCTTTTGAAGTAGTATTTACTACTACATCCACATCTCCATTATATATAGCATCAAGTACACTGTAATCACTTTGATTAATTTTTCCTACTGGAGTAACTCTTAATCCGTGTTCATCTAAGTACTTAGCTGTTCCTTCTGTAGCTAATAAGTTGTATCCTAAGCCGAAGAATCGTTTTGCTATATTTAATGCTTCTTCTTTATCATCGTCACTAATTGTGAATAAGATATTTCCTTGATCACTTACTTTGATTCCTGCTGCAAGAAGTCCTTTGTAAAGTGATTTTTCTAAAGTTCTATCACTTCCCATTACTTCTCCAGTTGATTTCATCTCAGGTCCAAGAGTAGTGTCTACGTCTTTTAATTTTTGGAAACTAAACACTGGTACTTTAGTGTAGACATGTTCACTTTCTGGTAATAATCCTGTTTCATATCCTTTAGATTTAAGTGTTTCTCCAATGATAGCTCCAGCAGCAAGTTTCGCCATCGGTACTCCTGTAATTTTACTTAAGAATGGTACAGTTCTTGAGCTTCGTGGGTTAACTTCTAGTACGAATACTTCCCCTTTACTGATTACATATTGAATATTTAATAATCCAACGATGTTTAATCCTTTTGCTAATTTAATTGTATATTCTATTAACTTAGCTTTTTCACCTTCTGTTAATGTTTGAGGTGGATATACTGCTATTGAGTCCCCAGAGTGAACCCCTGCTCTTTCGATATGCTCCATAATACCTGGAATAATTACTGTTTCACCATCACTAATAGCATCTACTTCTATCTCACGACCTACTAGATATCTATCCGTTAGTACTGGGTGTTCTGGTGTAAGTTTTACCGCTGTCTTCATATAACGACGTAATTCAGATTCTTCATACACTATTTCCATAGCTCGTCCACCAAGTACGTATGATGGTCTTACTAATACAGGGTATCCAATTTCTTCTGCATTTTTAACTGCTGTTTCTACATCAAAAGCAGTTTTTCCAAGTGGTTGTGGAATATCTAGTTTATGTAATAATTCTTCAAATTTATCTCTATCTTCTGCATTATCGATTTCTTCTAAAGCTGTACCTAGAATTTTCACACCGTGTTTTTCTAATTTAGCTGCTAGATTAATCGCTGTTTGTCCACCGAATTGAACTACAACTCCTAATGGATTTCATGATTAATTATCGCCATTACATCTTCTTCAGTTAGTGGCTCGAAGTACAGTTTATCAGAGATTGTAAAGTCTGTAGAAACTGTTTCTGGGTTGTTGTTAACAATGATCGCTTCATATCCTGCATCTTTAATCGCCATTACCGCATGTACTGTTGCATAGTCGAACTCTACACCTTGTCCAATTCGGATAGGGCCTGATCCTAACACAACAATTTTTTTCTTATCGCTAACGATTGATTCTTCCTCTTGTTCATAACTTGAATAGAAGTAAGGTGTTTCTGATACGAATTCAGCTGCACATGTATCAACCATTTTGAATACTGGAGTTATTTGGTTTTCTTGACGAAGGTTATAGATATCATCTTCTGTCATTGACCATCTGTGGGCAATTACCTTGTCAGAGAATCCATTTTTTTTAGCATATTCTAGTAAATCTACATTTCCAACATTGTCTTTTAATTCATGCTCAATATCGATGATATTTTGCATTTTCTCTAAGAAGAACATATCAATTTTTGTAATATCGTGAATATCTTTTGTGCTTTGTCCACGTCTTAAGGCTTCTCCGATAAAGAATAATCTTTCATCTCCAGCTTGTTTAACCTTGTCAATAATTTCTTCTAATGTGAAATCATCTCCATTAGGTAATCCTAGGTGATGCACTCCATATTCTAGTGAACGAATAGCTTTTAATAAACTTTCTTCATAAGTTCTACCCATCGCCATTACTTCACCAGTAGCTTTCATTTGTGTTCCTAATTTTCTATCCGCATTTTCAAATTTATCAAATGGGAATCGAGGAATTTTACTTACTACATAGTCAAGCGTTGGTTCAAAACAAGCATATGAGTTTTGTGTAACTGGGTTTATTATTTCATCAAGAGTTAAACCTACAGCAATTTTCGCTGCGATTTTCGCGATTGGATATCCTGTTGCTTTAGAAGCTAAAGCTGATGAACGTGATACCCTTGGGTTAACTTCAATAATATAGTATTTGAATGAATTTGGATCAAGTGCAAGTTGTACGTTACATCCTCCTTCAATTTTTAAAGCTCTAATAATTTTTAATGATACATTACGTAGCATGTGGTATTCTCTATCTGTTAATGTTTGAGAAGGTGCTACTACTACTGAGTCTCCCGTGTGAATCCCTACAGGGTCAATATTTTCCATATTACATACAACAATCGCTGTATCGTTAGAGTCACGCATTACTTCGTATTCAATTTCTTTAAATCCTGCGATAGATTTTTCTAATAAACATTGAGTAACTGGTGAATAGTGTAATCCACTACTTACGATTTCTTCTAAATCTTTCTCATCGTAACAGATACCACCACCTGTTCCCCCCATCGTAAAGGCAGGACGAACAATTACAGGATAACCTATTTCAGCAACAAAATCTCTAGCTTCGTCTAAGTTTGTAATAATTGCTGATTCTGGAACTGGTTCGTTAAGTTCATTCATTAGATTACGGAATAATTCTCTATCTTCTGCTTGCTCAATAGAACTTAGTTTTGTTCCTAATAATTCCACTCCGTACTTATCTAAAATCCCACTTTTATGTAGTTCAACCGCAAGGTTAAGTCCTACCTGTCCTCCTAATGTTGGAAGTAATGCATCAGGTCTTTCTTTTCTGATAATTTTACTTACAAACTCAAGAGTTAATGGTTCCATATAAACTTTATCAGCGATTTCTTTGTCAGTCATTATTGTCGCTGGATTAGAGTTAACTAAGATAACTTCATATCCTTCTTCTCTTAATGATAGACACGCTTGAGTCCCAGCATAGTCAAACTCTGCTGCTTGACCTATTGTAATTGGTCCAGATCCTATTACTAATATTGTTTTTTTATATCATTACGTTTTGGCATTTTTATTCTCCTTAATTTTTGCATTGATACTCGATAGTTTTTCAGGTTAATTCTTATTTATTTTTCTTTGAATTCTCTCATATTATCTATAAATTGATCGAATAAGTAGTTAGGATCGTGTGGTCCTGGTGATGCTTCTGGGTGATATTGTACTGAAAATACTGGGTATTTTTTATGACGTACCCCTTCACATGTTTTATCATTTTACTGATAGGTGCGTAAGCTCTAAATCTGTATCTTTTAATGATTCGATATCTACACTATAACCGTGGTTTTGTGAAGTAATATCAACTTTTCCTGTTAATAAATTTTTTTAACCGGGTGGTTCGCTCCACGGTGACCAAATTTCAATTTATAAGTTTTTCGCTCCAGATGCTAGTGCGATAAGTTGATGTCCCATACAAATTCCAAAAATTGGAATTTTTGGCATAACTTCTTTAAAGCATCTCGATTGTTTCTGGCACATCTACTGGATCACAGGTCCATTACTTAACATAATTCCATCTGGATTTAATCTGAAGATTTCTGCAGCAGTTACATTGTGAGGTACAACAACGATGTCACAATTACGTTCATTAAGTTCTCTCAGTATTCCTGATTTCATACCAAGGTCTACTAGTACTACTCTATAACCATTTCCTGAAGATAGAAAGCTTTTTGTGTTGATACTTGTTCAATTTGGTTTTGTCAGTAAGTCCGTTTTTCTAAGATTTTTCTAATTGTTCTTCTGGATCCATGCAAGGTCAGTGATTATCCCTTGATTGTACCATGTTCTCTTATTTTTCTTGTTAAACTACGTGTATCAATTCCCCGAAAATTCCTGGAATATTAAGTTCTTTTTAACACCTCATCTAAACTATACTCTGTTCTAAAGTTAGATGGTTTTTTACAAACTTCCCTAACGATAAGTCCTTTAATACTCGGATTAATTGTTTCAAAAGTCATCTCTGTTGATTCCATAGTTTACCGATTAATGGATAAGTAAATGTTACTATTTGTCCATTGTATGATGGGTCTGAAAGAGTTTCTTGATAACCCTGTCATACCTGTATTAAATACTACCTCTCCCGCAAGTCTTTCTGTTGCACCGAATCCATATCCTTTATATACTGTTCCATCTTCTAAAATTAGTTGTCTATCGTAACTGTACATCTTTGTTCTCTCTTTCTAAGTTTTTTTATTTTTTTAAACTTCAAATACTTCGCTATCTTTGTATGCAACTTGACCTTCACATAGTGTTAGCTACTGGTATTCCATAAATTTCTTCTCCTACATACGGTGTATTTCTACCTTTAGATAAGAATTTTTCTGGATCAATTTTCAGTGATTTTTCTAAGTCGATTACTACTAAGTCTGCAAATCCACCTTCTTCTAAACGCCCATATGGTAAATCGAAAGTATCTGCAACTTTTTCCGTCATCAAGCTTAACTAGTAAGTCTAGTGAGAATACTCCAGTTTTTACAAACTTCGTATAAAGTTGGCTGAATGCTGTTTCACTTCCAACAATTCCAAATGCAGCTTTTCTCATCGATAAGTCTTTCTCATGAGTAGCGTGTGGAGCGTGGTCTGTCGCTATTACGTCGATTGTTCCATCTAATAAACCAGCGATAAGGGCATTTCTATCTTCACGTGCTCTTAGCGGTGGATTCATTTTCCACATTCCGTTATCTTCTGGGATATCCATTTCATCACTTATTAGGGTGGTGAGGACACACTTCACAAAGTTACTTTTAATTCCTGCTGCCTTCGCTTCTCTTACTACCCTTACTGATTCTTTAGTAGATACGTGACAAACATGGTAGTGACATCCTCTTTGCTTCAGCTAAAAGTACATCACGTGCAATCTGAACACTTTCACATACTGAAGGAATTCCTGGTAAGTCTAATTCACGACTTCTACGTCCACGGTGCATGCATCCTCCACGGATTAATGAGTTATCTTCACAGTAGCTACGATTGCTTTATTTAATTTGCTAGCAACCATCATAGATTCATACATCATGTTAGCATCTTGTACTCCTCTACCGTCATCACTAAAGGCAAACACATGCTCAGCTAATTCTTCAAAATCAGCATATTCTTTTCCTTCTTCGCCTTTTGTTATAGCTCCAAATGGTATTGCTCTAATTACTGAATCACGTTCAATAATATCTAGTTGTAATTTTAGGTTCTCATAGTTATCTGGTACTGGATTTAAATTTGGCATTGGCATTGCTGTAGTGAATCCCCACGAGCTGCTGCTCTTGAAGCATGATAAATATTTTCTTTGTATTCAAATCCCTGGTTCTCTCCAGTGCACATGAACATCTATAAATCCTGGTGAAACAGATTTACCTTCTAAGTCTAATACCTTAGCTTCACTTTCTTCGATGTTCTCAGAGATTTTTACGATTTTTTTATCATCAACTAAAATATCTCTTTCTACTAATACACCATTTTCTAAAATTTTACCGTTTTTTAAAAGTAACATATTATTCTCCTCTTTATAAATTATTATCTTTAATTATTTTTCTATCATTGCCCTGTCTCATGAACATTCCATTTTTCATCTGTTCAAAGATTACTGATTTAGGGTGCTTCAACTAGTTCGAAGCTATTTCCATATCTCTATTAACAGGTGCCGGATGCATCACTATTGCTGATTCTTTTAATCTTTCATAGCGCTCTTTAGTTAATCCAAAGTTATTATGGTATTCATCTTTACTTAGTCCCATCTTAGAGTCATGTCTTTCATGTTGAACTCTTAACAACATACAAACATCAACTTCTCCAACTACTTTATCAAAGTCTACTACTTCTCCAAGTGTCTCGTCTTTGAAAATATCAGGACAAACAAATCTTACTCTTGCTCCTAATCTCGTAAGCATATTGTAATTACTTCTTGCTACTCGAGAATTTTTTTAATATCCCCTGCGATGATTACATTAAGATTATCGAATGTTCCGAATTTCTCATACATTGTCATTAAGTCAAGTAAACATTGGCTTGGATGTTCTCCACTACCATCTCCTCCACTTAAAATCGGAATATTTAAGTTAGTCAATTCATTGTAGTAAGCGTCTTGACCATGTCTAATAACCAACATGTTACAACCTAACATTTCTAGTGTTTTACAAGTATCATATAAAGTTTCACCTTTATTTACTGATGATGTTGAAGCCTCGAAAGTTTATAACATTTAATCTATGTTTGTGCTCAGCTACCTCAAAAACTATGTTTCGTTCTAGTTGAGTTTTCAAAGAATAAGTTTGCTACATATAAGTCTTCTCTTGGCTCTACCTGTTTACCATTTTTCAACTCTAAAGCTCTTTCTATCAGTTGATAAACTTCTTCATTTTGTTAAGTCTGACATTTTTACTATATTTCTCATAGTGCTTCCTCCATTTTTGTATAAAAAAATACCTTGTATCCATTTGGCTACAAGGTATGACTGTTCATCAACTATTAAATTCAAGTTATTATCTGGGCATAGTTATACTTAAATATAGCTATCCTCAAATAAAGTATAAAACTTTAAAATTCAATCCCTTGTTAGCCTCTCTGGACTACCTTAAAAAGATTTTTATATTTAAATTAATAATATTTCTTCAACATCATCTACTTCATTTAAATGAACTTGTACATTTTCTTTTTCTTGAAGTAGGAATATTTTTTTCAATATGATCTGCTCTAATTGGCAGTTCCCTATGTCCCCTATCTACAAGAATCAGCAAGTCAATTGCTTTTTGGACGACTAGCATCCATAATAGCGTCTATCGCTGCTCTTACCGTTCTTCCTGTATAAAGAACATCATCTACAATAATTACAACTTTGTTTTGTCAAATCAAGTTTAAAACGTGGAACTTTTTATTTCAGGTTCGTCACTTATTTTTTTCTAAATCATCACGATAAAATTTTTATATCAAGTGTTTCTACTGGAATATTAGTATTTTTCAATTTCTTTGATTTTTTTGTTTTAATCTTTTTGGCGATATGAATCCCTCTAGTTTGAATACCTACTAAAAACAATATCATCTAATTTGTTTTTGTTCGATAATTTCATTCGCAATTCTAGTAATCATTCTAGAAATCATTGTTTCGTCGAAAAGAATTCGTTTTTCATACTTCACCTCAAATAGCCTACTCTATTGAGCAGGACAGCATAAATAAACTTGGTTTTCCAATTAATAAATCTTTTGCTGACCTCTCTGGATCGCATTAAAGATGTGTTATTCAAATTATCAATATTATATACCATAATAAAGATTTGTCAAATGTATAATAGATTATTGGAGCAATTAAATGTCTCCTATTAATTCCCAAAGTAAATTCAGTTTAAATAAAAACTGAAATTTAACCTGAAACTATTTTTAAACTGGAACTTAAGTTGAGACTAAATAATCATGAAAAGATATTTGTCTAACTTTATTACATTATTTTAAATTCTCTTTATAATGTTAAACGAGCTCCAGTTTTTTAAAAATCTTAATTCTATCTTTATACTTCAAAAATTAGTTTTTATACTGAGAGATGATGTGGTTTCCTGTGATATAGCATTTCTGACGGTTTCAATCATCATCTGTGTTTCCACAATCTTTTTCGACATCAACACTTTCATCAATGATATTATCTGCAAAATGCCCATCCTGATTCAAGGACGAGAAAAAGAGCAAGTGGTTTTCCTGTCCACCTGCTCTAAATACTTTCATGTTCTCTTTCCCGCCAGTAGACTTTGTATATATCCTCACTGACTTTTGACTTTTTGTCCCGCCTACATATAGATAATATTCTTTTTCATTTTGAAGTCCTCCGTTTCTTTTTAACCGACTGTTTTTCAGGCAAAAAGGAGGACTTCTACACTAAACATACGAAGTCCTCTAAAACGGAAGAATAAGAATACTTCTTTTGAAATTTACACTTGCGTGTTTCAGCTTGTATCTGAAACAATAATCTACTATAGAGTTATTGAAAAGAGGAATGTTTTTGTTTCTTTGATATTTCTAACATTAGATGTTTAGATTCTTCCATATTTGTTTCCTCCATTTTATTAATAATCTAAATAGTCAGTATCTTTATCTTCTTCATAGATAATTGATTTTTTTATTCATTTTTAGTTTCTATTCTATCAAATAGTTTGATAATCTCAGAATCCGAAAATCCTAAGACATATAGTTTTTCAAATAATATTTTTGTTAGCCTGTTAAAATTCTGATTTCTTAACTCAATTATTTTTCTTCTCACTTTCAATAACAAAAATCCTTTACTTTCATGACTAACAATCAACCCCTGTTTCTCAAGAACTTTTAATGCTTTTCGAACGGTTGCAGGATTACATTCTTCCCGCTCTGCTAAAGTCCTTATGGGAGGCGTCTGTTGCCCCAGTACATACTTACCTCTTAAAACAGTTGCTCTTATCACAGATGATATTTGTAAATATGGATACACATTCACTTAACCTTTTTATTTTTCCTTCCTCGTATAAATTTCCAATAAGCAGAATACGGAATAACCGTAGCAAACAGAAGATAATATTTATTAGCAAAAATATCTGCAACTCCTTTTTGCATTGAAATGAACAGGAATTTCCTCTGGGAGAAATATGCAAATAATAAATATTACAACAATCATTACTATCAACACCAAGACATCTTTTAACAGTCCATTTTTCATACCATTTTCCCTCCTTGAACTAAATAAAATTCAACTTGCTAACTTTTATATAAACTTCGCTAGAAATAACAAGTAAAAGTAACTGATATTATCTGCAAAACTGGTGTTATCGAAAGATTTAAAAACCAATTAAGAAGAATTGGTGTAATGAGTGCAGTGTCGATAAGTCGAGACACAATAACAGGCGTGCTCTGCTTTACAACCATCATCTCGCTTTCCCATTCATAATTTGGATACTTTTTATTTAGGAAATTCCTATCACTGTTATAAAGATCGAATAGCATATAGGAACAATTATTGGGTTAGTAACTTGAATAAAGTTCATATCAAGTTTTAGCGTAAAATGCAAATATGGAAAATCATATACCCAATCAAATGAAGTGTAAGGTTTACAGCTATCTTGGAATTTAAGATCGTTTTACCTTAACAGGAGAGCTTTGCAAAATCCAAATGTTTTTTTCCTTCTAAAGATATCAGCTGAAGCTGCCGGGCAACTGAGCGAGAGCATAGATGCAATAAATAATGGAGCAAAATTTGAGAGGTATTCATTTATATTTTTCTATTCCTGAAGACTCTCCTATTTGTTCTACAAATTAAAAAGCAAAAATATACTAAAAACACATAAAAGTATTACACCGAGGCCTGCATTCCAAGACCGCCATGTAGGAGCTTAAAAAGCGTCCCATTTCTTTTTTTATACAAGGCAAGAAATATCGATTTTTCTATTATAAGATTTTTGTTATCAGAATATCTTGATGTTGTTTTAGCAAGAGTATTAAGAAATCTATACTTCATCATAAAAATTTTTACAAATATAAAAAAACTGCTGTTGAAAAAAAGCAATAAATAATCCCATTCAATATACATTGGAAAATTTGTGTGTTGTACGAATAACCCGGATATTGGGTACAGTCCTGTAATTTCTTGAAAGCATGATTCCAATGCTGTCTTCATTACCTGATTTCATACGTGACACTGCAATATATCAATTATGCCTATCATTGCAAATGAAAAGATTAGAGCAATAATATTTTTTTCCTCTTAAAAATAAGATGAAACAGCAACAACAATCATTCCCATACATGCTGCTATGCACATAGGTATCAATGGAACAAAAATCATGGAGTAAAATACAATATAATCTGTAATACATTTAAGCTTCCATTTTAATACCCAAAACAATGCCACCCGGAAGCATAAATATGAATCCTATTAAAAAGTTCAATAAATACATAAACATAAACTTGCTACTTATAATGTCTGAGCTTTTTTTAAAGGTAGCGATAAAAAGCGTTTCTATATCACGACTACCAAATAAAATTCCATTAGAATAAAATATTGTCAAAAATAATATTGAAAAACTTGATACCGCAACCATATAAGCCGGTATCAATTCCTGCAATCAACTTGTACCAGTGTTTTTGGCTGTCATAATATTATAGACACAGAAAAATATAGCAAGGTTATTATTCCAAAACTTGCAATAACAATAGAGCTTTTTCTTTTTGTTCTCAGCTCTCTAATTTCGTTAATTGGAAAAACTTATCAATTGGGCTCTAATTAGTATCCAAATTTTGCTCATTATCTTGTACCTCCATAAAAAAAGTTTCCAAAGTTTTTATCACCTTTGACTTCTTCTATATTTCCGCTTACGATTAACTTTCCATTTTTATAATTGCAATTTTATTACATAATTTTTTTCTGCAACATCAAAACATGTGTTGAAAAGAAAATAGCTCCTCCATCTGACACGCATTCGTGCATTACTTTCTTTAGTAGAAAAAGCTGCTTTTGGATCCAGTCCTACAAAGGTTCATCTAAAATTAGTAACTTTGGAGAATGAACCAGTGCAGAAATAATCACTGTTCGTTGCTTCATACCATGTGAATACGAAGATATCATCCCCGAAGATGCTTAGTCATTTCAAATAAATCACTATATTTTTCGAATTCTTTCTCTGCGTATTTCAGTAGAAATTTCAAATAAATCTGCAATAAAATTGATGTACTGAAATCCCGTCATATGTTCATATAAGTCTGGATTATCCGGAATGTATGCCATCATTTTTACAAATAACAGGCTCCTCTTTAATGGAATGCCCATCAATCGTTATACTTCCATTCTCAAAATCATGAATCCCAACTACTGCTTTTATTGTTGTAGTTTTTCCGGGCTCCATTGCACCAATGAATCCATGAGATATCTCGAGACTGTACTGAAATGGATAGGTTATCAACGATTTTTATCTCCATAAAATTTACTAAAATTATTTATCTCTAACATTCTTTTTACCTCCATTGACAATTTGTCAGTTATTCTTTGAAATAATACCGATAAACTTTTTAGCATTAGCTATCGGAACATTATTATTTTTACAAACATTCTATTCTTTTTCAATTGCTAAAGAGTTTTTTTGCATTTAAGCTTTGTTCAAGCATTATCTTAAATGCGTTTAAATACTCATTGACAGACTCTTTTTGAATATCTTATACTTATGTTATTTGAAACAAAAAAACATAAGCTGTCATAGAAATTCGCTGTTTCAGACGGATATTTTTACAAAAAGTGTTTTTCTGATATTCCTTGGTTTATTATCCTTTCAAAAATATATTGTTAGTTTTTCAATAATCTTATGGGATAACTTATCTATCATATATCGATTTTCTTCAAGATCGACTGTTTTTTTGTAACGCTGTTCCCTCTACTGAAAATATTTTCCGAAGATATAATTGTGGCATCTATAAAAGCTCTAATTTTTCAATGGCGGTTTTATCTTCATCATGAGACAATAACATGAATATCTTTCAATAATTTATCTGAATATTGTTCCACAAGACAATATAAGATATCTTCTTTATTCTTAAAAGTGATAGTACAGCAAAGCCTCTTGATATATTTACTTTGTCAACAATATCCTGAGTTGTTGTATTAGTATACCCTTGCTCTATAAATAGTAGCATTGCAGCATCCATAATTTCAGCACGTCGTATTTCCGGTTCTTTCACATCTCGCATTTTTATACCTCCTATTTAAAGGATATCATTCAACTGACATTTTTGTCAATTGCGTTTTTCTCATTTCTCTTGAATTTTTATGTAGTTTTTAATTCCCCAAAGTAAGAGAGTGACTGAAAATCAATTTTTATCAGTCACTCCCACAAAGTTTACTAGGAATCTTAGAAGCTTTTATAAAACATAGTTGATATCAATAAACCACTGCATCTATGAATTCTAATAAAAACTTTGAATCTAACCCTTTGTTTTTCTCCTAAATATACCATATTTTTTTAGGCGATTGTTAAGAATTTATGCGATTATTTATACTCTTTACTTTGTACTTATGAGTTACTCCCATCAGTGAAATTTTTTTCCTTGCTGACTAATCAATGATTTTTCTTACTACATTTCCTCATCTTCATCTTTTTCTTTCCATCTCACTACTTTCATGACCACAGCTGAGACAAAACCTAATATTAAGAATGCAGCTATAATAATTTTTCACCATAATTTTTTTCTCTAAATATTATATCAACTTCTAATTTACTCAAATTTTTAAAACTTCTTTATTCGTAATATTTATAACCTTCGTTGCAACATTATCGATAAATTCCATATCGTGACTCACCATAATTAGTATACCAGGATATTTCTTTAATATCTTCTCTACCTCTTCTATCGCAACAACATCTAAAAGTTAGTTATCTCATCTAATAACAGTACATCTGTTTTTCTAAAGAAGTAAACTTACGAAATAAAAAGCTTAACTTTTCTCACCTTTGCTTAAAACTTTTATCTTTTTGTTAATATCGTCACCTCTGAAATTTAGTAAAAGCTAATACATTTCTCAGTTCAATATCATCTAGTGTAGTAGATTCTTTCACAAATTCAAATAATGTTTTTCTTCTTTAAAAATATCAAAGTTATTTTTGTTCAAAATATGCTACTTGTAAAGAAATAGGAATGGACTCTTTCACATAATTTAGAAAAAGTAGTTTTTCCTGAACCATTTTTCCTTTAATTAAAATCTTATCTCCACTAGCAAAAAGTAAAACCCGGTGATGTCAAAAGAATTTTTACCATCTATTTCACAGCTTTTCGCGTCAATACAAAAACTCTTGTTATGAGTTTTCCTTAAATATCTCTAAAAATTCAATATCATACTTATCTTTTTAACGGCTTAGGGTTTAATATTAGCCTGCAACTTATCTTCTTGTCTTGATATTTTTTTCTGTAATCTCTTTTCGTTTTTTGAAATTTTTATTTTTTTACACTTATAATTCTATAATCTGATCACTCATATTCTTTGGCTTTCCAGATTTTTCCCTGTTCCTCTTTCATCTCTTGGATGCTTTTCTTTATTTTCTTAGCTTCTTTATTGTACTTTTGTAGTTCAGCTTCATATTCAGCAGTTTTCAATTTCTTCTTGAAACTTGTACTCATGATAATTCCCATTAAATTCTCTCACTGTATTATTTTCGATTATCCATAACTTAGTACAAACATTATTTAGAAAATTTCTATCGTGACTTGCTATACAAAAAGTTGCTGGAGTTCTTTTTATAAGATTAGCTATTTTTATTAGCATTATTATAATCTAAGTATGTTGATGGCTCGTCAAGTAAATATAGCTCAACATTCGATAATAAGCTACTTCTAATCTTGTTTACAACAACTTCTCCACCACTTTTTTTAAGAGAAGTTTTCTCCAAATTCTAAAAAAACTCTGATGAAATGTTATTTTTCATCTTTAAGCGAGTCATCTATATATTTTAACAGAGTTGTCTTCCCTGAGACCATTTTTCCCTATTAAACCAATAATATCACCAGTATTTATACTCAATTTTTCAATTTTTAAATAATATCTTCCTTGTTTTTCAAACTCTATGTTTTTAATATTTAATATTTGCATACATTAACTCCTTTTTAATAAAATCTCTCTATTAATCTAATGTATCCATGCTCCCACCCCCAAATTGAGTTTTACTAGTGTTTATTTACTCATATTATACCAAAAATTAAAATAATTGAAAGCAATTTCTTTAACAATTCTCTATTTATTAAAATATTTGTGTTATAATTGTATTTATAATTTAAAATAATAGTAATCTGGAGGTTTTTATGATTGAAAAATTATAAAAGATGAACTTGATAAATTTTATCCAGAAATGATTGAACTTCGTCGCTATATGCATATGCATCCTGAAGTTTCATTTAACGATACAGCGAGATTCATTAAAGAATATTTAGAAAAAAATTGGAATCACTAATATTAAAACAAACGTTGGCTTAAATGGTGTAGTCGCAAGAATTAAGGACGAGATTCTTCAAAAACAATCAGCTTTTTTCGAGCTGACTTCGATGCTTTACCTATAAATGATGCAAAAGATACTCCATACAAATCTACGATTCCTAATCCGATGCATGCTTGTGGTCATGATGGACATACTACGGCGTTACTTGCAACGTGTAAAGTTCTAATGGATCGTCAAGAAGATGCTTCCACATGATGTTGTCGTAGTTTTCCAATATGGAGAAGAACAAGCTCCAGGTGGAGCAAAACCAATGATTGATGCTGGTTGCTTACAAGGAGTCGATGCAATATTCGGTGCTCATCTTTGGACACCTCTTCCACTTGGAACTTTAGGATATGGTTACAAAGAACTATGTGCAGCTGCAGACAGATTTGAAGTGAAAATTAATACTAAGGAAAATGCAAATATTATTGCTGCTGAATTTGTTAGTATGACTCAACACATAGTTTCACGATTTTCAAAACCAAGAGAAACACTTGTCATTACTTTAGGAAAACTTAAAAGCTCTATTAAAGAAGCAAGTATTACTGGTACGATAAGACATTTTAATAAAGAACTTCATAAAATGGTACTAACTAAGCTTCAAAATTTATGCAAAGCTCTAGAAAATGAATATCCTAGCACTAATATAGAATTTATTTATTACGGAGGTTATCCACCTCTTATAAATCACAAAAAAGGAACAATAGAAATACAAAAAGCAACTTCTAAAATTCTTCCAGATATTAAGAAGATGGAAATTGAACCGCTTATGATTGGAGAAGATTTTGCATATTATGTTGAAGAAGTTCCCGGAGCATTTTTCTTAATTGGTGCGAGGAATTCTACCTTCGCTAAATATCCACATCACCATCCAAATTTTGATTTTGAAGAAGAAGTAATGAAACAAACCGCTTCAATATTCTTAACGCTAGCATTTGATTCTGCTAATGTAATAAAAAATCTTAAGGGAGAACAGTCATTATGAATACATATTTGGTTACTATTTACGGTAAAGAGCGGACACGGTGCTGAACCTCATGAAGCCATTGATACAACAGTTATTACCGGTGAATTTGTTAGAAAAACTACAAAATACAAAAACATTGAGATTATCTCCGTAAGAAGTGGAGATGCTTTTAATGTAATCTCTGGTAAAGGCAGAAATTAATTTAAAAACAGATAATTTAGAACAGTTAAAAATAATACTATCTTCACTGCTTATATATTACGGTGAGCAGACTAGATTTGAAATAATAGAAAATTAAAAAGACTGAAAGTAGCTTGAAATCAAGATTTCATAGAAATCTTCAAGTTACCTCAGTCTTTATTTTTCTAATGATTTATTTCTGTAATATTTTCCTTCACCCTTTTTGTAATTCTGGTACTACTTCTTTAATAAACCATGGATTTTTATTGTGCCAACGAAAAATTCAATGGAGATGGATGAACAATCGGAAAATAACGTGGTAAGTACTGTTTATAATTAAATACAGTTTCCGTTAGATTTTGTTGTTTCTCATTTCCCAAGTAATAATCTTGTGAGTATTTTCCTACGAGAATAATAAGTTCAAGACTAGGCATAAGTTCTAAAACTTTATCATGCCATTTTTTTGCAAAGTTTTTTCTTGGTGGTAAATCACCACTTTTTACCTTCTACCAGGATAATAGAAATCCATTGGAACTACACCTATTAAACCAGATTTATAAAATATCTCATCATCTATTCCATCCACTCACGAAGTTTAACTCCACTTTTATCATTGAAGAAAATCTTACTCTCTTGAGCTTTAATACCAGGCGCTTGACCTACGATTAATATTTTTGCTGTACTAGGTGTAGAAAATAAAGGTTCTATTCCTTCATCCGTATATTTTTTATTATCACTATCTTCCATTATTTCTTTCTTTAATTGTTCAAAACTATCCATATTTTTCCTCTAGAAATTATTTTTCTAATTAATTCAACTACCAGCTTCAACTGCCGCTGTTCTGGGAACATGTCTACTGGTTGAATACGTCTAATTTTATATTTTTCTTGTTAAAACTTTTTAAGTCACGTGCTAATGTAGATGGATTACAGCTCACATAAAACAATTTTCTTAAGCGTCAACCGCTAATAAGTTTTTAGCTAGTGGTCCAGAGACCTACAGCGGTGGATCTACTATTGCTACATCGAAGTTGATTCCTTTTTTCTTCCAACGTGGAACTATTTTATTAGCGTCTCCTGCAACATAAGTACAGTTTGTTAAATTATTTAATTTAACATTATCATTTGCGTCTTTAATTGCAGCAGGAATAATATCAACACCATAAACCTCTTTACAGTTACGGCTGACATGTTGTCCAATTGTTTCCAACTCCACAGAAAGCATCTAATACAACATCTGTTTCTTTTAGTGCAGCAAACTCAACTACTTTATCATAAAGTTTCTTTGTTGCCGGTGGATTTAATTGGAAGAATGACTTAGCTGAAAGTTCGTACTTAATATCACCAATTTTTTCAACGATATAATCTGAACCATATAAAGTAACACTTTCTGTTCCCATTACTAGGTGATCTTTGTCATTTGTAATATTTAGTATTATACTTTTAACGATTCTTTCACGCTTAAGTTCATTAACGACCTTATCCATGTTCTTAATCTTATCAGTATTCGCTACAGATATTTACTTGAACATCCCCATTATAAAATGAAGTTCTTGTAGCAATATATTTAACACCGTAATTCTTTTTATTTGTAGAATTTCTACTTTATATTTTTCCTAGTAATTTCTTAGCCAAGTTTGTTATTTTATTACCATTTTTCATGTAATGCTAAATCTTCATTAATTTCAACTAAATCGTTAGAACCTTCTTTATATAATCCTGCAATAACACGTCCATTTCTAACAGCTAAAGGAAATTGGTTTTTGTTACGATATCCTTCAGTTACAGGACTAACTAATGTTTTTAATACTAACTTATCAGGTTTTGGTAGTCTATAGTATTTATCAAAAGCATCTAACAAAATTGTACGTTTATATTCTAATTGTTTTTCATAGCTAACATGAGCTAAACCATAAGCTCCACTCTCAGCATATTCTCTTTTAATTTCTACTCTATGCGGACTAGGTTCTTTTACTTTAACAAGTTTACCAATAATATATTTTGGTGTTTCCTCAACTATTTCACAAACTATAACTTCGTCAGGTAGTGCGCCTTTTACGAAAGTAATTTTCTTTTTATAATATCCTATCCCTCACCATTAATTCCTATTTTTCTTAATTGTAAGTAAGACGTTTAATTTTTACCGTTTTTATTTTCATCGTATCCTCATTCATAAAGATAAGCTGAGTAAAAGCAAAACACTCCACTTCAGCTTATCCAATTCTATTATTTATTATTTTTATAGTTTTAATTTCGTTATCTAATTCTTCTACTAATGCAATTAATCTATCAATTTGAGTTAAATCAACTTTTTCAGGTTCAATATTTTTCTAACTCACTTGCAAAAATCTTCAAATTTCGTTTTTTAATTCTTCTAAAAATATTATTAGGCATAACATTCTCTTTTTTTGTTCTCTATTCCATTATAATATAAATTCACAAAAATTCAACTCATATCACAAAAATAAATTAATTATTTTTAACTATTACTAATCCGCATACATTCAGAAATAAATAATCCATCTTATATTAGCATTAATTATATATTATTAGTAGAAAGAAAAATTACTATTTACGTAAATATTATTAATAGACTTTTAATATATTTTTAAAGGTACTATTAAATTAGAGTGTTATATTATGAATTATATTAATTTACAATTATTAAACATTGATATTTCAAGTGTTTTTTTACTATATAACTTCTATTTTTAATGATATAAACTTTGATATTGTATTAACTATATTTTTAATAATAAATACTTTATTAGCATTTTCTATTGTTTTTATAGAATATCAGACTACTACGTCTTCTTGGGCATGGATATTAGTTCTATTTTTATTTCCATACCTAGGTTTTTGTTCTTTATTTAATATTTGGAAGACCTATATATAGGGAAAAAAATCTTTCCTTTTTTTCAGATGATGAGAAGATAAAATATCAACAAAAATCTATTGAAAAGGAAACTCCTTATGAAATCTCAAAAATGAACAAGTAATACACAAACATAGAAATCTAATAAATTAAATTTTGAAACAGATAAATCATTTTTTTGTCAAAAATAATAAAATACAAATTATTACAGATGGAAAAAGAAAAAAATTTAGATTATTATTTGAAGATATTAAAAATGCTAAAAGTTACATTCATTCAATATTATATCTTAAAAAGATGGAATCAGTAAACAACTCTTCCACCTACTAGAACAAAAACTTCTAGAAGGGGTTGATGTATATATCCTTTATGATGATATTGGTTCGAGAAAATTGAGTATTTCTTCATTACGAAGACTTACTAAGAACAATGCAAAAATAAAAATTCTTTAAATCTAAGCTACCACTTATAAATTTTCGTATGAATTATAGGAACCATAGAAAAAAATAGTTACAATAGATGGTAATATTGGCTATACTGGTGGATTTAACGTTGAGGGATGAATATCTAGGATTAGATAAAAAGTTTGGATACTGGCGAGATACACATCTTCGAATTGAAGGAGAGCTGTAGGGATCTTTTGGAATATCGTTTTATAGACGACTGGAATTCACAATCAACTAAAAACAGAACAATTAGAATTAACTGCTGATGCGTTTCAACACCTGTTGATAATTGTTACCTATCAATTGGTTTCTAGCGGACCTGATAATAAACTTCAAAAATCAAATATAGCTATCTATATATGATTTCAAAAGACAAAAATACATCTATATTCAATCACCCTACTTCATCCCTGATGAGAGTGTAATGGATGCATTAAAAATGGCAATATTATCTGGAATCGATGTTAGAATTATGGTACCTAATAAACCCGATCGTATATTTGTTTGTTGGGCTACATACTCTTTTATTGGAGAATTAGCTGAATTAGGTGCGAAAACATATATTTACGAAAATGGATTTATTCATACAAAGATGATTATCATTGATGATGAAGTTTCAAGTTTAGGAAGTGCAAACTTTGATTATAGAAGTTTTCAAACTAAACTTTGAGCAATCATTTATGTATGATCGTAAAACTACAAAAAAGTTTAGAAACATTTTCTTAAAAGATATAGAAAAATCTACCTTAGTTTCTTTTTGCAAAAATATCAACAAAAGAAGTTTACTAATTAAAATTAAAAAAGCCTTTGCAAGGTTGATTTCACCGATTCTTTAGTTGTTTTATATTAAAAATATGATATATTAATACATATGTACACATAGGAGGACAAAATTTAATGAACAAATTTAAAAAAGCTATTTTACCTATAGCTCTTAGTGTATCAGTTATAGGTTTAGCAGGATGCTCTACTGGAGGAACTAAATTTATCTCTAGTAAAGCTGGAGATGTAACAGAAAAAGATATCGTAGAAAGCATTGGTGCTAGTCAGCTTTCTAAAACAGCTACTAGTATGATGATTCAAAAAGTACTTTTAGATAAATATAAAAACAAAATTGATCAAAAATCTATCGATGAGCAACTTCAAAAAGCTCAAGAACAATACGGTGGTAAAGACAAATTCGAACAACTTTTAAAACAACAAGGATTTACTCTTGATAAATACAAAGATGGATTAAAAGTTAAAGCGGCTCAAACATTACTTATTAATGACTACGCCGGAACTAACGACGATAAACTTAAAGAAAGTTACGAAAAAAATAAACACCAATATCACCTAGCACACATTCTTGTAAGTGTAAAAAGTGAATCAAATCCAAATGGATTAAGTGATGAAGAAGCTAAGAAAAAGCAGAAGAAGTGCTTAAAAACTTAAAGATGGTGGAGACTTTCTTTACACTAGCAAAAAGAAAAATTCTAACGATACTGCTAACGCTTCTAACGGAGGAGACTTAGGGATGGTCTTCTAAAGAAGATAATTCATTTGTTAAAGAATTTAAAGATACGACATACGCATTAAGTAAAGATAAAATATCAGATGTTGTAAAAACTTCATTTGGATATCACATTATTAAAGTATTAGATGAAAAAGACTCATCATTCGACGAATTAAAAACCAGCATGGTGAAAAAGCTCTTGAAGAAGCTGTTAAAAAGATAGCACAATCGTAAGTAAAGCTCTTAAAAAAATTATTCGAAAGAGTATAATGTTAAATCAAGCAACAGCGATGTTGAAGCATACATTAAATCAATGCTAGAAGAAATACTTCGGCTCAATAATAAAATTCATAAGAGACGACTAATAGCAACTTAGCTTTTAGTCGTCTTTGATTAAATATAATAAGAGATTAGAGAAATAATTTACGTAAATTGTTTTCTAATCTCTATATTAATTAACTAACATCATCACGAGCACCTAGAATCTCAATAGCATTTTTATTCTATCTTTTTGTAGGGTGGATTAATATCATTTAATTCATAATCTATTCCTAATTCTTTATATTTGAATTTAGCCATATCATGATAAGGTAATACTTCTCACGCTCAACACCATGTAATGTATCAATATATTCACGTAATTTTTAAGTAATAATCATCATCTGTCCATTTTGGAACAAGCACGTGTCTAATCCACATTTTAGCTCCATGTTCACTTAAGAAATTAGTAAATTGAATAATATTTTTATTTGTACGTTTAGTTAAACGCATATGGTGTTCATCATCAATATGTTTAATATCTACTAAGAATAAATCAGTTAGAGAAATTAACTCTAAGACCTTTTCATTCATACTTGGAGCATTTACATAAAACCCTCCACAAGTATCTACACACGTATTAATATCTAATTCTTTTAATTTTCTAAAAAGCTCTAAGATAAAGTCAATTTGCAATAGTGATTCTCCACCACTTACGGTTACTCCTCCACCTTCACTAGCTTCAAAGAAATCTCGATATTTTACTATCTCTTTTGTAAGTTGATCTACTGTCATAACTTTAGCATCAGGATTGTGCATTTTCCATGTATCTGGATTATGGCAGTATTTACATCTTAACATACATCCTTGAAAGAATACTACATATCTTATTCCAGGACCGTCTACATTACCAAAAGATTCAACTGAGTGAACATTTGCTGTTAATTCTTTTTTCTCTTCTGCAGAATTCACTTTTACTTTTTCCATTTCCATATGCGATCTCCTCCTTCTGCTATTTATAGTTTAATTATAACGTATACATCGCTATTTTGTAAACACTTATACTGTATTATTTTTTTGATTTATTAATCTAAAAAGTGGAGCTTTTAGCCTCCACCTTCTTTAATTATTCACTTAATTACATGAATTGGTGCATTGTACGGCTTAATACGTCACGTTGTTGTTCTGGAGTTAAACTGATTAGACGTACAGCGTATCCTGATACACAATTGTGAAGTTTGGATAATCTTCTGGAGATTCAATAACTTTAAGTAATGTTTCTTTATTGAATACGTTGAGTATTTAAGTGGTAACCACCTTTTTTTGAAGTATCCATCCATCATTGCTGTTAAGTTTTTGATTTGATCTTGTTTAGTTTTACCTAAAGAACTTGGTGTGAATGCAGCAGTTAAGCTGATTCCGTCACGGCTGTATTCATAAGGTAATTTAGCAACTGAGCTTAAGCAAGCTAGAGCTCCACTTTGGTCACGTCCGTTCATTGGGTTAGCACCTGGAGAGAATGGTTCTCCTGCACGACGTCCATCTGGAGTGTTACCAGTTTTCTTACCGTATACTACGTTTGAAGTAATAGTTAAGATAGAAGTTGTAGTTTCATCTGCACGGTAAGTTTCGTGTTTTTTAAGTTTAGTCATGAATGTTTTTAGTAATTCAACAGCGATTTCGTCTGCACGGTCATCGTTGTTACCGAATGTTGGGAATTCACCTTCAACTTTGTAGTCTACAGCTAATCCAGTTTCGTCTTCGATTGGAGTAACTTTAGCATATTTAATAGCTGATAAACTGTCTACTGCTACTGAGAATCCAGCGATACCTGTTGCCATGAATCTTCTAACTTTAGTATCGTGTAATGCCATTTCTAAGCTTTCATAAGAATATTTATCGTGCATGTAGTGGATTACGTTTAATGTATTGATGTATAGTTTACATAACCATTCCATGAATACATCGAATTTAGCCCAAACTTCGTCGTAGTTTAATACACCACGAAGAGGTTCTGTCTTAGGTCCAACTTGGATTCCTAATTTTTCATCACGTCCACCGTTAATTGTGTAAAGTAAAGCTTTAGCTAAGTTAGCACGAGCTCCAAAGAATTGCATGTCTTTACCAGTAGTCATACCACTTACACAACATGCGATAGATTTATCACAAGTTCCTAGGAAGTCTGCTAATAATTCATCACTTTCATATTGGATAGCACTGTGGTTGATTGAAGATTCAGAACAGTACTCTTTGAATCCTGTAGGCAATTTAGTTGACCAAAGGATAGTTAAGTTTGGCTCTGGAGAGTTACCCATGTTATCTAATGTGTGGATGAAACGGAAGTCTGTTTTAGTTACTAATGATCTTTCAGCATCTAACATTTCCCCAACGATTAATGTAGCCCAGATAGGGTCTCCTGAGAATAATTGGTTGTAGTCTGGAGTACGAGCGAATTTAACGCAACGTAATTTTAATACTAAGTGGTCAATTAATTCTTGAGCTTGAGATTCGTTTATTGTTCCATCTTGTAAATCTCTTTCAATATAAATATCTAAGAATGTAGCAATGTTACCGATAGACATCGCAGCACCGTTTTGTTGTTTAATAGCTGCTAAGTATCCGAAGTATAACCATTGTACCTCTGCTTTTAGCGTTTGTAGCTGGTTCAGAAATATCAAATCCGTAGATTTTAGCTAATTCTTTTAATTCACCTAAAGCACGAATTTGTTCGTTAACTTCTTCACGATCGCGGATAACATGTTCAGTCATAACTCCGTCAGCACCGATTTTAGCTAAATCTTCTTTTTTCCATTCAATAAGTTGGTCAACACCATATAAGCTACACGACGGTAGTCCCCGATAATACGTCCACGTCCGTATGCATCTGGAAGTCCAGTGATAACACCAGATTTTCTTACTAAACGCATTTCTGGAGTATAAGCATCGAATACACCTTGGTTGTGTGTTTTACGGTAGTCAGTGAAGATTTTAATAACTTCTTCATCTACTTCATATCCGTATGCTTTACAGCTGTTAACAGCCATGTTAATACCACCAAAAGTCATTAAAAGCACGTTTAAGTGGTTTTATCAGTTTGTAACAACGATTTGTTCTAAATCTTTTTCGATGTATCTGGTCCGTGAGAAGGATAGTTGAAGGAATACTAGTATCCATGTCTAATGTTCCACCAGCTAAACGTTCTTGACGCATTAAATCATTGAATTTTTCTACTAATTTAGTAGTAGCTTCTGTTGGCCCAGCTAAGAAAGAAGAATCTCCTCTGTACTCTGTGTAGTTAGATTTAATGAAATCTACTAAATCCACTTCTGTTTGCCATTTACCACCAACGAATGCTTTTCTGCAACTGTTGTCATATTAATGTCCCTCCTTAAAATTTTTATTATATATGTGATAAATAAATTTATTAATTAAACTATTTGTTACACTCTTAGTGTACCGCATACATATTACTAAGACAATATTTTTCTTATTCAAATTGTGTACAATTTGTGAACTCTGAAATACTAATACAGTAATTATAAATTCTGAATTCTCTATTTAATTAATAGTAAAAATGCTGTGTTATATTTTTTTGAAAAACCTAATTGTAAAAACAATGAAAACGTTAACTTTTAGCTGTTTGTTTTTTTATAGATGTTTTACATCTCTAAAAATCTGTTATTATACTGTAATTATTTATATAGAATATATTTGGTAGACATATATAAAAATAGTATATTTTTTTACAAAAACAAGAAGTAAACGATATCATCTATCATTTACTTCTTTGATTTACTACTTTTGAAATAAGTGTAATAAATTTTTATAACCTTCTTTTTCTAAATCTTCCTTTTTAATAAATCTGATAGAAGCGCTATTTATGCAGTATCTAAGACCACCTAGTTCACTTGGACCATCTGGAAAAACATGTCCTAGATGAGCATCTCCAACTCTACTTCTAACTTCAATTCTTTCAACAAGATGTGAATTATCTTTATAGTATCTTGTAACCTCTTTTTCAATAGGTTTTGAAAAACTTGGCCAACCACAGTGTGACTTAAATTTATCTTTTGAAGAAAACAGTGGTTCTCCTGTTGTAATATCTACATATACTCCTTCTTCAAAACTGTCCCAGTATTGTCCAGTATATGGGCTTTCTGTTGCACTTTCCATAGTAACTGCATATTCTAAATCAGATAATTCTTTTTTTAGCTCATCTTTAGATTTTTCAAAATCATCTGGATTTATTTTATTTGTTCATCCATTTTTAAACATCTCCTTTATTATTAATATATTGTTTTAAATCTTCTATTATATTATTACCATCTTTTTAGTCTAAGTTATAGACATAGTTTAGTTTTTCAGTATCTTTTCTAATCTTTTTACAGTAATATCCTCACTTGATCGTATAACAAACACTTTCCTAGTTTTTCTAATTCTAGTATTTTTCAACTGTTTCATTGTAGTCCTTATATCTATTTTTTTAACTTTTCGATTAAATGAGGATATTTCTTATAAAACATCTTAAATTGAATACTTGCTGATTTTTCTTTCTATATGTAATAGGTCTTGTTAGTATAACAATAATTTTATCATAGTTTTGTTTTTCAAAAGAAGTCTATCGGTATACTATTAGCTATTCCTCCATCTAAATACTTTTTCCGTCTAATTCAATAATTTCTGAAATAAATGGAAGGCGGATGTAGCTCTTAACGTTTCCATTTGCTTATATGGATCATTATTTTTACAAACTCTGCTTCTCCACTTTCTATATTAGTTATTGTTGCATAAAAAAATTTGTTTTTGAACTTTTTAAATGTTTTTATTATCAAATACATCAAGTTGAAACGAAGTCTATAATAAGTAAAATCTTTATTAATTAAATTCCCTGTTCTTATCCAACTTTTTAAACTCATATATCTTTTATCATTAATATAATTAACATTGTAACGTAGTGCTCTTTTTAGGTTGTTTAGAAACATAATTCACTCCAAATAGTGTTCCTGCAGAAACTCCACGATATCAGTAACCTCTATATCATTTTCCAGGAACACATCAAGTACACCTGCTGTAAATAGCCCTCTCATAGCTCCACCTTCTAATACTAAACCTACTTTCATTCAATCACACTCCTTTTTAAATTGATACTATTATATCATCTTTTTTTCATTAGTTTAAATAAATTTACTTGAGTTTTAAGTTATGTTATTATTTAAAACAAATATAATTTTCAACATGAGGTATTTATGGAAATATTACTAATCAGCGGAAATGGCTTTGTTGGTAAAAGCTTTGATAAACGAATTAAGAGAATAAAAGTTACTTATATATCTGAGATCTCAAAAACTACTCTATCTCTATAGATGAAGCAACATGGATACAGGGCGATATTTTTGATATCGAAAATATAGTAATCAACGAAAAATATGATATAGCAATTCATTTAATTGGAACAATTAAAAATAAAAAGCTATATTCAAAACTAAATACAGAAAGTGTAACACAGACAATTAAACTATGCCAAAAACTAAATATCAATAAACTAATCTACTTTTCTGCAAATGGAGCTTCAAACAATATTTAGAAAGCAAACGCAACGGAGAAAAATTAGTAGTAGATTCAAAGCTAAACTATCTTATTATACGTCAGGGCTTATGTATGGTAAAGAAAAGACTTACCTCTTATTTCAATACATTACCTATTAAATTCTTTTCAAAATTAGGGATACCATTTTTCAAAAATGTTTATCCTCTTCCAGTTGAAAAAGTAGCAAAGACAGTAATTAAAGCTATTCTCGACAATACTGATTCAACTATTATTGAAATAAATGATATGAAATAACTATATATACAGACTTAAAATTTTCGATTTCAAGAATCAATATTTTTAAGTCTTTTTCTTTATTGTTGTCATATTACTTCATTACATTACCTACTAAAGAGACTCTCCTACTTTGATATAATTTAATTATCAAAGATGAGGTGAACAAAATGTCATTAAATAATATTATAGAAGTAAAAATATAACAAAAAAACAATTAAAGGAAAAATATCTTAAATGATATTTCTTTTTGAAGTAAATTCTGGTGAATGCATTGCTTTAATTGGTCCAAATGGAGCTGGTAAAACTACTCTAATGAATTGTCTATTAGGATATAAATTTATTAATTCAGGATCGATAAAGATTAATTCTTTAAATCAGGAAACCAAAAAAACTAAAAGAATTTCTTAACATACTTCCTCAGGAAAATGTTGTTCCTGAAAAAAACTAAAAAGTAAAAGAATTACTCAATTTTTATACAGAAATTATATAAGAACCCCTTAACAAATGAAGAAATCGATGAACTACTGAGATTTAATGATTCTCAAAAAGATAACTTCGCTTCTAAATTATCAGGTGGGCAAAAAGATTATTATCTTTTTATTATTACATTAATAGGACGACCAAAATTAATTTTCTTAGATGAACCAACAGCTGGAATGGATACATCAACACGTATCAGATTTTTGGGAAATTGTGAATAACTTAAAAAATAAAGGTCTAACTATTATTTATTCTTCTCATTACATCGAAGAAGTAGAACATACCGCAGATAGAATCTTAGTTCTAAATAAAGGAAAAACTAGTTCGCGATACGACTCCACACATGCATGCGTGCTGAAGAAAGTGAAAAAAATACTTCACACTTCCTATAAAAATATCTAGACCTGTTAAAAGATAATAACATTATAAATAATTTAGAAATTAAAACAGATAATATTAATTTCTTAACAAAAGAAACCAGATGAAATATGGAACATATTACACCAAGCTGGTTGCACATTTAAAGAAATTGAAATTCAAAAATAGAACTTTATTAGATAGTATTTTTGTAACTACAAAAGATAATGGAGGAAATAAATAATGAAAAAAATCTTACCAACTTATTAAACATAAAATTTATATTCATAAAAAGAAACTTAACTAATTTTTATCATGGGATTAGGTTTTTCCAGTTATTTTTCTTTATACTATTTTCTGGAATGCAACAATTCGATGATCATGAAAACAAAAGGTACGTGTAGTAAAAGATATGCTTATTTCAATGACTGCATTTAGTAGTATAAGCTTTGCTTTATTTTCTCTTCCTATTTCAATAAAAGAAGATGAGAAAAATAACTATCTACACATATTAAATAATTCTCCAATAAAAATATCTGAATACTACTTTTGCTCGTTTTATCCGTCTAATAATAACATTTATTATTTCAATAGTTGCAGTGTTTGTCGTTGGTCATGTTATTAGGGGTGTTAATATGACGGCTCGTGAATGGATTATATCAGCTGTGCTAATGCTTATCGGTAGTATTACATTTTTAGGTATGGGATTACTTCTAAGTCTTATTAAATCAGAAGAAAAACTCTCATTACTTGCTAATATATTATACCTAGGACTTGCTATGTTAGGTGGACTTTGGTGGCCTACTTATCTTTTCCCAGAATGGTTACAAAATATATCTAAACTTACACCCCACATATCATTTATTGGAATTCGTTAATAAATATATTAAAGAGGATATTTTTCTCTTATAGATCGTTAGCAATTCTTTTAGCATACTCAGTCGTATGTATAATCGCTACATTGGTAATAAAAACAAAAGAGAATCAAAATAATAACATAGGAGTGCGGATAAATTATTCACACTCTTATATTATTATGGTATTATTAAAGAATAAGGAGACTGAAATGTACAAAAATTATTAAACTTATTAAAAGAAAAAAATATATTTTATTTAACATTGGTATTTTTCGCATTCCCTCTTGCATATATTATTGAAGGAAGTTATCCCAAATATACATTATTCTTGACTATTTTAGCAATTATTTCATATATAGGAATGTTGCATACAAAAATAAAGTTCTTGTTTTTTTATAGAGTGGTATATTCTAACTGGATATATCACTTATACGACTATTGTTTTTCAACCCAATGAATATTCTATTTAGTTTCTATTTAAGCAATTTACTCGTTTGGCATTTTTCAAGATAAGTATTATACATACAGAACAATTAGTTTTTTCATAACTATAAATTGTTTAACACTATATATAATTGCAAACCCTACTATAAACATCGGTGATCGAATAATCCTATTTATTTTTTTGTTCTATATGTATCATAACCTATTTTTCACAAAAAAATATAGTTACGAAAAAGAAATAAATTAAAAAAATGAACGTTTAAAACACAATGAACATATTAATCTACTTCTTGCTGAGAATGAAAAGAAATAGAATTGGTCGCGACTTACATGATAGTATCGGTCATACTTTTTGTAATGCTAAAAATTAAAAAGCGGAACTCGCTGAAAAAAATATTTAGAAAAATAATATTGAAGCAGCTAGAAAAGAACTTAAAGAAATCAGTGAAATCAGTAGTGCTTCAATGACAGAAACACGATCTATAATTAATAAATTAAAACATAGAAGTATTAATGAAGAAATTAAAAAGTTATTTCGGATATTATGACAATGGCTGATATTTCATTAGATATTAAGAATAATATGATTACACCCCCATCTCAACTGATTGAATGGACAATTACAATGGTTCTAAAAAGAATTAACAAATAATGTTATTAAACATAGTAATGCTAATAAATGTAATATTGAAATAAATGAATCTAGTAATAACTACACTGTTATTACCTCTGATAATAGTAGAGGTTTTTGAAAGTATTGACGGAACAGAACTATATTCTATAAGAGAAAGAAATTAAACTAGTTAATGGGTAATAGATATAACATCAGAAAAATCTCCTACAACTATCAAAGTAACAATTAGTAAATAAAAATAGGAGGACAATATGAAATTACTTATCGCTGAAGATCAAAGTATGTTACGAGATGCAATGGCAACATTATTATCAATGCAAGATAGTGTTGAAAGTGTACTTCAAGCTAAAAATGGGAAAGAAGCTATAGATTTAATTTCTACTAATAATATCGATGTAGCTATACTAGATGTAGAAATGCCTGAAGCAACAGGATTAGACGTACTAGAATATATTCGTAGTAATAACATACATTGTAAAGTTGTTATTGTGACGACCTTTAAACGCATGGGGTATTTTGAACGCGCTATAAAAAATAACGTAGATGCCTACGTCTTAAAAGACCGTTCAATCGATGAACTTATGAAAACTATAAACAACGTCTTAGCAGGACACAAAGAATACTCACCTGAACTAATGGAAAATATTTTCAACAGTCATAATCCATTAACAAATCAAGAAAAAAATTATTCTTATAAAAAAATTAAAGAAGGATTATCAAATAAAGAAATTGCTAATGAACTATTTTTTTATCGGAAGGAACTGTCAGAAATTATATTTCTAACATCCTAACAAAATTAAACTGCAAAAATAGAACTGAAGCTGTAAAAAAATCTACTGAGGAAGGATGGCTTTAAATGACAAGAAAACTCGCTATAAGATTATCATTACTTTCATCAATTATATACATAGCACTAACAATACTATACTTTTCAAGTGTAATATCAAAATTTGATCGTTCTGATACTCCTAGCGCAGGAGCTGGTTTGGGAATGCTACTTGCATTTCTAACACCACACTACTTTATACTTTTTGATAGCTGTTATTTTTTTAATATTGTTATCTCATTAATAAAATTCACAAAAAAATTATTTAATAATTATAAATATTATATTGTATATTATCGCTGGTGCATTAGGGTTTATTTTAGGATTTATTTTAATTATTTCCATCATTTTTCCAAATAATATTCTTGATAATTGCATATAATAAATAAAAACAAAACAACTTTAAATCATAATTTTTTTACAAATTGATTTTTAGTTGTTCCTGTTATTTATTTAACTAAAGAATAGCTTATTTCGATTAATTCTTTTTATTGTTTTCCAATTTGATATTTTTTTATCTAATACTATACTAATCCAATGCTTTTTTTATTCATATGGTATGCTGAAAAAAATATTTTTTATTATCAATAATTTCTAAAATCCTATCTGTAGGATATTTTTACATTTAAATTTTCACCTTAGTTGTAATATCAGTATTTTTTTATTCAATTTATTATACTCTACATCCAATAACAAGGCATACCATTTATTTTTCATTTACAAATGCCAATATATCAGGATGTTTTTTAAAAAGGATTAACATGATTTTTCACCGTATTTATTATTACAATAGTCGATGATTTCTGAACTTATTTTTTTCCTGATTCATCAGCTAATCCTAATATAGAGCTTAGTAGATTCTCTACATGTTCTCTAATATTTTTGAATCGTTTCACCTACAGCACTATCTACACTAAACAAAGAGTATATCTCATCAAATTCTAAATCATAAACTTCTATTATGAGTTGACTATTAACAAATACTATTTCTATTAGAAGTTACCATCTAAAATTTCTTTTCGATATACTAGTTTTTCCGCTTCTTCCCTAAATCCATACTGTAAAAGTTTTTCTTTAGAGAAGTTATATTTTTCTACATCTATGATTTTCATATTTATTATTCGAATCTAGCTCTATCGTGACTTTGATTCCACTTATCTACTTCTGGCCCTTTTGGTACAATAGTTTTACCTGCTGATACATAGTATCCAACCTTTATTGCTTCAAAGTCTGTTGTAGATCCGAATCCTTGTGTTTGATATAAGTCTTTTAAGTAGTTGAAAATGTTAGTATATTCCTCAATTCTCTTTTTATTCGCAGAATATAATCCGTAATAAACTACATCAAAACGAATCATAGTAGTATAGAAACGAATATCTGTTTCTGTTATCGTATTTCCATGGAAGTATCTTTGATTTGATAAACGATTCTCTACTACATCCATCATATCGAAGAATCTATCGAATGCCTCATCATATTTTTCTTGACTTTCAGCAAATCCCATTCCATATACACCATCATTTAAAGCTACAGCTAATTTTTCATTCCACTCATCGATTTGACCTGCAAGATGCTCAGGATATAAATCTATTCCGTCTTTCTTATGTAGTTTGCTAAATTCTGTTGCAAATTCATGAAGTAACTCAGCTGATTCTTTTCTAACTACTTTTCCTGTAGTTATATCAACAAGCACCGGTACTGAATATGGTCCTTCATAATCTGAATCACTATTTAAGTACACATCTTTAATTTTTGATTGTTTTAAAACTGGATCTAGCCCATCTTTATCTAAACTAAATTGCCATCCTTCTTCTCCACGACGATAATCCAATGTTCCTAAACTAATCGCATTATCTAATCCTAGTATCTCTCTTGCTATAACTGCTCTATGTGCATAAGGACAGACCGCAGTCCAAAATAGTCTATATCTTCCTTCCTCTATAGGTTGTTCCTCTGTTCCAAATGGTTTACTAAAAAATTTTTTCATGTGATTTTCTCCTTTTTAATTTTCTATAAATTTTTTCGCTTCTTCATAAATATACATAACGTTCAAAGTATGTTCTTTCTGATCATTCATGAATTTAAAATCTTTATTATTTATAACTTCAACGAATTTTTAAACTCAGCAAACATTCTGTGTGAATGGATATTATTATTTTTCCTCTATAGAATTATCTTTTTGTTTGAATACTGTAATTAGGAACTTCATTTGTAGGACCAATAACCTTAATTATACCTTGGTCCCCTTGAATATTGACATAACTATTATTAAAAAGTATCTTTAGCTGCTATGCATACTACTTTAAAGTTATCATATTCTAATAGAAGTATTCCAGAAGTATCTACATCATTCACTATATTAGATGCATAATGTACTTTATTAGGTTTACCAAATAATCCAACAACAAAATGAATGTTATAAATATTTAAATCGCCAAGCACTCCTCCACCTTTACTCTTATCAAAAACAGGTGCAAGGATTCCATTTTTAAACGCTTCATATCTTGAAGAAAGTTGGGAAAAATTACACTCAACAAGTCGTATTTCTCCTATGTTATCAATATTATCTTTTTATATCAAGATAATTTTTTTGATATTGATTTGTTATTGCTTCTATTAAAAACCAATCCTTTGTCTTCAGCGATTTCAAACAATTCTACAGCTTCGTCATACTTTAAGGTAAAAGGTTTTTTTCACAAATAACATTTTTACCAGACTCTAAAAACTTTTCTTAGCAACTGAATAATGCAAATTATTCGGAACTGCAACATAAATTGTATCTACTTCTTTATTTTCTAGACAAAGATTAATATCAGTATATATATTATTAATATTATATTTAGACTGCAATTCTTTTAAATTTTTTTAATATTTCTAGTAGTTATAGCTTCCAATTTAATTTCTAGAAGTTCATGTGCAAAAGATAAGAAATCTTTCACTATCATTCCAGAACCAATAATTCCCTAATTTCATGTTTTTCCTCCAAATTACTCAACATAGTTCTTTAATTATAACTTGTTAACATCTAGCTAGCAACTTTTTCTGCATAAAAAGGAATCATGAGCTTTAAGCTCATAACCCTTCTCATCAGTCCTAAATTTTGGAGACTCTAAAAAACCTAAGGAATGAAGTCCTTAGGTCTTTACTCTATGCAATATACTAACTAATTGCTTTATATACATATTTTTACACTGTTTTCTTTGATTTTTACAAACTATTTTTTTAATATAGAATCAAATAAATAAAATCCTATAGAATTATTAGTAAATCTACTAATTTTAGTCATAAAAATACCACCATTACTAGAAATACTTTTTTTGTCATCTTAAATAAGCTAAAGCAGGTGCTAATTGAAATAAAACTGCTTCATAATATTCATTTTCTTTTTCAATTAACAAAAATAGCTTTCTTATACAATTCTCTCTCTTTTATTCCAACCTCTTTATCTAATATCAAATTATATAAATCAGTTAAAATTTCTTCTTCTGTAGGACAATAATTAAACATATAAAATTCCTAATAATTACCAATTAATAGTTGGTTTCAATGGTGCACCACCACCATCATTCATGATAGTAGCATACTGATAAAAAAAGTAGTAACTTCAGTTCTTCCTTTTTGCATCAGCTATATTAAAATTTAAAAAAACACTACCTGATAATAAAAACAAAAAAATAATTTCTTTTTTTCATAATAATAGAACCTTCTTTCTGTTATTTTTTTAGAAATTTTAACATTTTTTTCGATATTAGAAATAAATTATTAGATTTATTTTAAGGTAAAAAATAAAAAAATACAAGTCTTTTATTTATTTTTTTAAAATATTTGTTAAAACATCACTCTTTACACTCTGTCAAAATACTTTCTATTTCTTTTTAATTCTTTTTATAAACTTACTATCTTTATGCCCTATATATCAATCTTTCTCCTACTCTTGTCATTTGCTACATAAAGCAATCGTCTTTCTTCTTCTACATTTGTTTCTAACAATACATTTTTTTATCTAACTTTTTCATAGTTTGCTTTATACGAATAAGGATAATTCTCATCTATATTCATTATAAATACATTTTTAAATTCAAGTCCCTTATATAATAAATTTAACTTTGAATTTATCTCCCTATCAAATTTGATAGATTGTTTTTATTTTTTTATATTTAGTTATCTTCATAATGGCAAGGGGCTGACTCAAAAGTCCTAAAATTTTAACAAAATGTATATGATAATTCATAGATGCAGTGGTTTATTGATATCTAAATTCGCTTTATAAAAAGCTTTTTTGAATATCTAATAAACTGTGCAGTGGTGACTCGACAAAATCGATTTCTACGAAATCACGATTTTTGAGTCACTCCCTTACTTTTTGTATAACAAAATGTACAAATATTTCTTTTGTAACTGCTTTCTTAATTAATAAAAAAATAATTAGTATGGATTTTTCTCATCCACACTAATTATTATACACCCTATTATTTTATGCTTTTTTTCTAGATTTAATTGCTCCAATAACTAATGGAATTAAGCTGATTAGAATAATAGCAATCACTACTACAGAGAAGTTGTTCTTAACAAATGGAATATTTCCAAAGAAGTACCCTACTGACACAAACAGTGTACACCAACAAAGTCCTCCAAAGAAATCTATCATTCTAAACTTAGAGTATTTCATCTTACCAGCTCCTACGATAAATGGCACGATCGTACGGATAATCGGGAAAAATCTAGCTAAGAAAATAGATTTTCCTCCATGTTTTGCTACAAAGTTTTCAGCGTCTTTTATATTTTCATCAGACACAAACTTTTTAAACCATGCTTTACTCTTCAAGTAATCAGAGAAGTTTCTTCCGATAAAATAGTTACAATTATCTCCAATAACAGCAGCACTTACACATAAAAATAATAATAAAAAGATATTATTGCCTGTTGCTGCCCATAGTGCTCCACTAGCAAATAATAATGAATCACCTGGTAAAAACGGCATGAATACAACACCAGTTTCGATAAAGATAATTAAAAATATTATCCCATACATCCACCATGGTCCATGTTGCATCATTAATTCACCAAGATGCTTGTCAATATGTAATACAAAATCAATTAAAAATTTAATTGTTTCCAATGTAATCCTCCTAAAAATAAATATGTTCTATGAGATTATACCATAGAGAACATAACCTGTCTATTAATCATACAATCTAGAAATTAATCTCTTATGAATTTTTTTCATTTCAGCAATGTAGTCAGCATTACTTTCATGTTTTCTAAGATGATTTAACACACCAATAGTTGGTTCACTAACATCTTCAAGTTTTCTACGAGGTTTGCCATAATATTTTTTACTTCATCTTCTGTTAGTAATAAATCTTCTTTTTCTTGTAGAACTCTTCAAGAAATCAATAGCTGGATAAACTCTTCTTGAAGCTAATTCAGGAGACAATACTATCTCCATATTTCCAGTTCCTTTAAATTCTTCAAATATTAAATCATCCATTCTAGAACCAGTATTAATCAAGGCAGTTGCTATTATAGTCAAGCTTCCTCCACCTTCTACGTTCCTTGCTGCTCCGAAAAATGCTTTTGGCTTATGAAGGCTCGATGGATCTACCCCTCCGCTTAAGACTTTACCACTACTAGGCTCAACAATGTTATAAGCACGAGCAAGTCTCGTTATACTATCCATAAGTATAATTACATCTTGACCAAGTTCTACACGACGTTTAGCATGCTCAATAACCAATTCTGCCACTTTGATATGATTTTCAGAAGTTTCATCAAATGTTGAACTTACAACATCTGCTCCTCTTACAGATCTTTCCATATCAGTAACTTCTTCTGGTCTTTCATCAATTAAAAGGATAATTAACTTCTTATCAGGATAATTTTTTCTAATAGAATTTGCTATATCTTTTAATAATGTTGTTTTCCCAACTTTAGGTGGTGCAACAATCAATCCACGTTGACCAAATCCAATTGGCGCTACTAAGTCAACAAATCTTGTAGAGAGTTTCTCCTTAGTAGTCTCTAAAACAATTTTCTGATTCGGATAAATCGGTGTCAAAGCTTGAAAATGTACTCTACCTTTTGCAACTTCTGCATCGACATCATTAACCTTATCAACTTGAAGTATACCTGCATATCTTTCACCTTCACGAGGTTTACGAACCTTACCATAAACTTCATCACCTTTTTTCAGTTCGAAGCGACGAATTTGAGAAGCGGAAATATAAATATCTGTTTCTCCTTTTTTATAATCAACTGTTCTTAAGAAACCAAAACCATTTTCTGGATGAATGTCGTCTAGAATACCAGAAGCATAGTAATGCTCTTCACTTACTGATTGTTTTTCTAAAATTGCTAATACTAACTCTTTTTTATTTAATGTATAATATCTTGGAACACCAAGTTCTTTAGCCAAAGCTGTAAGTTCTTTAGTATTCATACTTTTATACATTTCATCAAATTTTACGTTACTCATTTTTTTCCCTTTCTCCATGTATCACATGGAAATTCATTCTAACATCAATATAAATCGTTGATTTTAAATTAAATATTATCTTTAAAAGTACATCAAGAACCTGAATAAATAACTCACACTAAATGTTATTTTCAAGTTCTTGTTATTTAATATTAAATTTTTTAACAACAATTTATCTTTTACTAAGCACTACCACTGCAGATAAGATAAATGCAGCTCCGATTATATCTATTAGACCAAATGTTGTTCCTAATAATAAGAATGAAAAGACTATTGCTGCTATCGGCTCAAAACATCCGATTATACTCCCTGTAACAGCTCCAATCAATCTTACTCCTTCTAAATATAGTGAAAATGACATTATTGTTCCTACAATAACAACTCCCGCTATGCATAAAAAGTCCATAAGGGAAAAGTTTGAAGGTATATAGTTGCTCCCTGTACCAAAATATACTACGGATCCTGCAATTAAAAGCCCCCAGGTCATTATCGGTATAACTCCATATTTCTTTGTTAAATTTACTGATGAAATATTATAACTAGCTAGTCCAAAAGCAGAAAATATTCCCCAAAATAACCCTAAAGTGGAAATATTTAATTTACTAAAGTCTAAATGCGTAGCCATAAGAACAGTTCCAAATAATGAGGATACTATTGCAACGACTTCACGAGGCATCGGCCATCTTCGACTTATAATACAATAATAACTCATAATCATTACTGGTCCAGTAAACTGAATAACAGTTGCCATACCTGCATTAGTATACTTAATCGCTAAAAAAATGTACCTTGACAAATAAGTAATCCTAAAAAAATGAAAAAAATTTAATAATCTTAAAATATCTTTTTTTATCCGAAAATACATTCATCAAGCTTTTTCTTATCTTTTTAAGAATAAAATAATTACTAGAACTATACCTGAATAAAATAGTCTATTGAAATTACCCAGGTTGAATCTATCTTAGAGATATTAAGTAAATACTCCCCTAATACTCCAGATAATCCCCAACAAGTAGCACCTAGCAAAGTAAGGATTGCTCCTTTTTTCATCGTACTTTGTCCCATAATTAGCTTCTCCTAATGATCAAATAATTTCAGACTTGAATTTACAATTCTATTAGATTTTTTTCTACTACTTCATCGTATTTTTCTTCATTTGATAATAAAATGCTCGTAAATAAAGTTATCATGTTATTTTTGAGCTACCATCATATTTCCACAAGTATAAAACTTAGCATCAAGTTTATTAGTAATATATCCAAATGGTGAATACCAAAAAAACCATAACCTACATTGTAGTTTTCATCAAGAAATTTCTTCGCAACACTTTCAGGATATCCTTTTATTATTGGCATTGGATATAGAAGACTAAGTGATTTAATTGCCTTTTGAGAATCTTCTACTTTTGCATTTAAAACTGAGAACACATCTAGTTTTTTTCCCCATCAATGTTTTATCATCATACACTTTAAATTCACTATCAAAATGAGACTCAAAGTTTTCTTTATATTCTTGAATAATTTCTTCTTCATCAAACATGATAGAATAATCATTATTAAATAAATTTTTCTTTTTTTCAAATACAGATGTGCCTTTAAATCTCTATCAGTGTAATCTAATGAAATCAATGGATTTGTAGTCACAAATAGACTTTTTCGATTCAAAAGCTATGAAATATCTATTTCTACCTAGTAAATATTTTGTTATTGCACCAAGCGAAGTATTATTTTTCTAATAATATTAAATTTTTTTCTTGAAAGTACTATACGTTTAAGTTCTTCTTTTTCAATTTGAAGAAGTGCTTTTCTAATATTTTTCTTGCCAAAGTTCTGGATAAATCTCCTAACTACTGATATTTTTCGGTTCATTAGAAATTTCATTATCATCATCAAGTTTATTTAAAAATGAAATTCTCTCTGTCCATAATTCTGTAAATTCTTTTTCTTCTTTCATATTAAAGAATAGCGTTATAAAGACATCGTCACCTTTAAAAACAGCTAGGATTCCAGGAACTACAAATGATGTATCACTAAAATCTACCCATTCTTGGCTATTTTTATTATTGCCATCTGAAACCCCACCATAAATACCGAAATATTCATCATCATGTTCATCTATTTCTAGAACTGTTACCTGTGCTTTTAATTCTTCAAAACCTGACAGGACGCTACTATTATCAAAACTTGTTAAGAAATCATTAGAGTCAAGTAACCATGTCGCTTCGTACCCTATACCAATTATAGAAGATTTAGTATCCGGAGTTCTTATAATAAACCTCTCTCCTTTTTTTGGAGAAAATAAACTTATAAACTGGTCTTCGCTAAATGTTTTCTTCAGCTTAAATTTTACAACAAGTTTATCATCAAGAACTGTATCACTAAAATCATAGTCTATAATTCTCTGATAATCATTCATACCTATTACCTATCCTTTTTTGCTCCTCGTTTTGAAGTCTTTCTTCACGTTCTTTAATTTCTAATCTTTTTTTGTCTTTGTTTGATTAATCTATTAACTTCTTCCTCAGATTTATAACTTGCTTCTTTATCCGTAAAGATAAATAGATTTTTATGATTATTTAAAATTGATAGCACCGTTTTTATTTTTCTGATTCTTCATTTTTCAAATAACTCTGCGATATATTTTTCTCTTATCATTTCCTAAAACAACAACAAATAAATTTCTTGCAGACATTAAGTTTTCATAACCGATACTAATTAATTTATTACCGTTAATTTCCATACCCGCTTCTTGCAATTGAGCCTTTTCTTCTTCCGAGAACTCAACAATATGAAGATCTTTATTTACTTCATCTGCATATCTATAATCAAGTATTCCCCCATCAGATCCTAAGAAAACTACCGCAACATCAATTGGATTCTCAGCTAAGACTTCTTTATAATTATTTAAATCTTCTTCACATTCGTTACTATTTAATGTTTGTGGATAAAAAATATTTTTCGCTTCAACATCTAATTTCTTAAAAAGTTCATGTCTTGCATATCTATATAATCCAAATTTCTCTTCAATATCAATATCAGCAAACTCACGTTGACCTAACATAATTACATGTTTATATCGATACTTTTCCAGTTTGATTATCATCAATCATTCTATTGGTAAATTGTGTATTAATAATATTTTTCAGGTAAGCAAATAACTGCTCCATCCTCTAAATTCTTTTTCAAATTCATCATACATTCTATTAAGAACTGCTGTTTCACTGTTACAAACTATATATTTCATGTTTTCACCTCCATATAGTAATTATTCAAATTACCTTCTATTATATCATATTTATTCCTTACTAACAACGTCATAGATTTTTACTCAACTTCTATCAGTTTAGAAGTACATAAGAATAAACATATGTTTTTAATATTTTTTTAATTGATAATATTCTGCTACCGCTTCTTTATATATTCTTAGTTGCTCCTTGTGTCTTTCACGTAAAATATCTTCCCCAGTTTTACTAGTCACATAGTCAGTCTTATAATCAACGATAATAGCTTCATCATCAGATATTTTTAATAAATAAATCAACTACTCCTTGAAGTATTACGTCTATTTCACTATCACTTTCACTATATAATTCTTTTAGACTTTTTAGCAGTAGTAAATGCTATTTCTGTTTGACAAAATTGACAACTAGCAATAATTTTTCATTAAATCATCATTAATAAAGTTTTCAATTCTTCCTATATCTTCTTTATTATTTATATTGTCAAACTCTTCTTCGGTAAGTATCCTATTTTTCTTTAATATTTTTTTAATAAGTCATCTGTTTTCTTTAAGCCATTTACATAGGTTTCTACATCTGTAATCTCAACACCCTCTCTAATATCATTTACTATTTTTTCAAAAAGTTTATGGACAATATTACCTCTAAGTATCGCCTTACTAGTGGATGTTGAATTTTTTTCAATGTAGTTAACTCTAGGTATCCTCTTTTTTTCTTTTTTTGACGTTTATATTATTAGCATCATTAATTTTTTTCAATGCACTATATGATGTTTTTTGTTGGAAACACCTTATGTTTAACCTTAACTTTTTCGATTTCTTCAGTAGCGTGTTGTTTTAATTCAAACTTTTCATAAAATTCTGCTAGGTCAAAGTCTAAACTAGCTTCTTGTTCTTGAATAGATACAATCACTTCATAATCTTCAAATTTAGCATCTTTTTCATTTTCAAACTTGAATCCAGCTTCGTAATCACTTAATAAATTATTCAAAATAATTTCAAAGTTATCATCTTCTATTAATGCTTGCGATAAAGATTTGTCCCTTGCTTTCTCATTATTTAATTCTATTCCATTTGGGCTCACAAGATATAATGAATTTTTAGCACGTGTTAAAAGCTACATATAGATTACGAATTTCCTCTTCTCTTTCTCTCAGCTTAATCAGTATACTATTTAATTTATATAATTCGTTTAATCTTAATAATCTTGAACTATTTAAACTAAAACTTTGAGCTATGTTCTCTACATTAAGACTTAAACCGAATGTTTCTGTGAATAACCCTTCTCCTGTATAACCTCTTTTTACTAAATGATGTATCTATATCTGCTACAAACACTTCTTTATACTCTAATCCTTTAGAAATATGAATTGTTGATAAGGTAACACTATCATTTGGAGTTCTTTTCTTAGTTTCAAATACCTCTTCTGTTTTAATATTTTTTTCAACTGATTTATTAAACCTGTGAGTTTATTATCAATTTTCTGGTATTCATTAACTACATCTATAAAATTCTCAAAATAATCTATCTCTTCATCATTTTACACCGATTGTTACTAAATAATTTTTTTAAAGTCAGTATCAATCTCTATAGTTTCTATTAAACCTGGTAATGAATTATTCAAACTAAAAATTCAGCCATTTTTTTAATAAGTTGGTAGTCTGTTTGTCTTTTATATTTTCACTATTATTTAATTTTTTTCAAAAAGATTTTTTTCCCTTTTTCTAGTGATAATCTTAATAATTCATCATTACTATAATCAAAAAAATCTCCGTATGTAATACTGCTAATAAGCTAGCATCTCTATTAGTATTATCTAAAAATCTAAGAAGATTATATAAAATATTAAAAACAATTTGATTCAGTAAAACCAACTTTTTTTCCTTGAAAAAAATAATGGTATATTGTACTTGCTAAATATTTCTTTAAAACTAGACATTTTAGTACTGTTTCTCACTAAAATAGCATAGTCACTATATTTTTTCCCATTCTTTATCCCTTGTAAAATTTCATATGCAATATTTTCTATAGACTGAATTCTATAATCTTTTTTTGTTCTCTATTATCTCTCCAGTAAAATGATTAACCTTACCATTGATTAATTTAGTAGCAGTTATTTCCGTATCTTGACGTTCTTTTTGCTTCTGGATAATACAGAGCACTATCTTCATCATAACTTACACCAGCATTCTTATTGTCCATTAATCTATTAAATACAAAATTACTGCATTTTAGAATATTCTCATCACTTCTAAAGTTTTCTTTTAATACTACACATATTCCTTCAGAATCATCTTCAAATGAATATTCCTCATCTACTTTATAGTTATCAATTTCTAATTTTTTTATAACTATTATACTTTTTGTTCAAAAAGATCTGGATTAGATCCCTAAAACCATATATCGCTTGTTTAACATCTCCAACCCTAAAGAAGTACACACCTTCTCCTCTAATTAAGTTTAAGATATATTCTTGTAGGTTATTATTATCTTGATATTCATCAACATATATCTCATAAAAAAATATTCTCTATAATAATGTGCCGCTTCACTGGGTATAATGTCACCATTCTTTTCTTTAGTAAGTGCTTGTAATAGCAAGATGATTTAAATCAGAGAAATCTAAAAAAATTGCTCGCTCTTTTTCCTTTTAATAAAATCATTATGTAATTTCTTAAGAACTTTCGTAATAGTTCTTGATAACTCCCTTATTTTTTTCTATAGTTTTTAAAATAATTCAAGTAATCAATGAGTTCATCATAAATTTTTTTGTTAATAACGCTGTATCAAAGATATTATTTTCAATTTTTTTAACTGGTTATCAAGTTTTTTTCTATAATCTCAATAATTTCTTCAAGCTCCTCTTGATTGCTTTTTTTAAAGAAATTTCATCTTGTTGAAGATACTTAATAATTTTTTTCTTTTTTTATCGTTATCTAAATTAACAAGAGATATTATATCTATATCCTCTTCTTTTTTTATAATTTTTCTAGATATTTTTTTAATACACAAACTAAAGTTAAACGCAGTTTCTACAGCCACTTTTGTAGTTAAATTATCGAATTTACTAAATTCATCAATAACAGCTTGATCTATATAAATATTATCTATAATTAGGGAATTTAATTTTTTTCAAAATCATTTTTCTAAATATATTTGAAAAATTAGGTATACTCAAGAGTTTGTAATACACATCGATAATGAATGAACTAATATTTTTGTTTAGATCCAAAAAAACTGTGAATAATAAATCTGTACTAGAAGAATCTTCATGTACTAACTCCTCTAGGACATTTCCTATTGTTTCACTCAATAAACCTTTACTATTTGCTAATATACTAAAATTAGGTGATAAATATTTAATTTGATTATCAATTTCTTCCTCTACAAGATAATAGAATTTTTTTCAATACATTTAAACAAAAAAACTATCAATAGTACTAATATAGGCGTCGTTCATTAACATCCTTTGCTTTCTAAGGAACAATAAATCCTCTTCTTTATTTGTTGAAAGTAATCGTTCGCTAATTTTATCCTCTATTCTTACTACCATATTTTTTTAGCAGCAGCTGTTGTAAATGTTAGTACTAATAGTCTATCTATATCCCATCTTTTTGTTGCAACTTTTCTTGCTATTCGTTCAGAAAGAACCTCTGTTTTACCACTTCCAGCAGCAGCAGCTACAAGAACATCGGCACCTGTAATAGCTATAGCTTGCCATTGAGGGGGTGTAGGTGGATATTTCCTAGAAGCGGCTATTTTATCAATCTTTTCAATATTTATCATATATTTTTCCTCTAATTTCTCATTAATAATCACTTTATATTTTAACATACTTTAAGCATTATGGTATAATGTTTTAGAATAGTGACATATTAAAATAACATTTATTTAAAACTATGTTTTTTTAAATCACTATCACACAGTTTTATAGAATATAAAAAAACTATAGTTTAATGTTTTTTTACATTCTATTTAAAAATTAGTTTTTAGGTGAAATATATGAATCGTAAAAATTTTAGTACTAGCTCCCCTTATAGCAGCTAGTTCAATAATCAAACAAAATAAAAAAAGTTAAAAAGTAACAAATACCACTCTAGATTTCAATAATCTTCCAGATTCTTTTTGAAAATTTTAAAATTGCCCAAGTAAGTGATATTCACTGTGATAAGGTTGGATTAAGCGACTTATCATTCTTAAGTAAAATAAAAAAATTTTTCACCCGATATTATTGTAATTACTGGAGATATTCTCGATAGTTATAAAAATGACATGGATGTAGCTTATAATATCCTTAGTCAACTTGCTATAATTGCTCCTTGTTATTTTTATTTCTGGAAATCATGAACTAAGATTACCGAAAGAATATGCTGAATTGAAAAACATGTTAGCAAAGCTTAAAATTACTCACTTACACAACGAAAGTATTCTTCTTAATCGTAATCAGGACTTTATAAATTTAGTCGGTGTAGAAGACTATAATTTTTTCAAAAATGAAGATAATTTAAATCATCGTGCTAACTTCAAAAATACATTAGAGAATTTACATTCATCTGAATTCTTTAACATACTTCTATCTCACCGTCCAGAAAAGTTTCCAATTTATGTGGAAACTAAATATGATTTGATCTTTTCTGGACATGCCCACGGCGGACAATGGAGAATCCCATTTGTTGGTGGTGTTTTCTCACCAAGCCAAGGATTCTTTCCTAAATACACAAGTGGTTGTTATTCTAAGGACAATTCAACTCTAATAGTTTCTCGAGGATTAGGAAATAGCTCATTCCCTATTAGAATAAACAATAGAATTGAATTAGTATTAGTTACATTAAAAAGAGATTCAAAAAAATCGTGATTTTTTTAAAATCCGATTTTGAATCTCTTATTTTATTTATTAAAAATATAATTTTTTTCAAATTTTTCTATTTTTCTCTTCAAAGTCCTGTAATGCTAATTCTATTGCATCAGGTTTTAGACATATCAACACCAGCATTTTTTTAATACTTCTATAGGATAATTAGAATTTCCTTTTGAAAGAAATTCATCTATATAAACTTTGGCATTTTTTTACTATCTTCCAAGATTAATTTTTGATAATGCCTGTGCAGCTGAATAACCAGTTGCATATTGATATACATAGTAATTGTAGTAGAAATGCGGTACTCTTGACCATTCATATTTTATATCTTCATCATATGTAAATACATCACCATAATATTTTTTAATTAAGTTGAAGTATTCTGTATTTAAATAATCAGCCGTTAAAGCTCCACCATTTTGAAGGTGTTGATTAATAGTATGTTCAAACTCTGCAAATTGAGTTTGTCTATATACTGTACCAACAAACCCACTTAACGCTTGGTTAAGGACACGAAGCATTCCATTTTTGTTACCTTCTTTTTCAAATTTATTGTATAGATATTCTGTTAATAATGCTTCATTACAAGTTGATGCTACTTCTGCAACAAAGATTGAATAACTTCCATAAACATATGGTTGGTTTTTTCTAGTATAATACGAGTGCATTGAATGCCCTAATTCATGTATAAGTGTGTACACATCATTTAACGTTCCATCAAAATTTAATAGAATAAATGGTTTTGTAGTATAACCACCCCATGAATATGCTCCAGAACGTTTTCCTTTATTCGGATAAATATCAATCCATCGCTCTGTAAAAGCTTTTCTCATATCGTTAACATACTCTTCACCCATTGGTTTTACAGCTTCAAGTACTATATCACGAGCTTCTTCAAATGTAAATTTAATTGGCTCTCCTTTTACCATTGATACTGATCTATCATATAGTCTAAAATCTTCAAGTCCTTTTGCCCTTTTGTGTAATCCATAATATTTTTGTAGGGCTGGAATTTTTTTATTAACTACAGACACTAAATTATCATATACTTCCTCTGGTATTAAGTTGTTAGATAATGCATTATTCCTTGTTGATGTATATTTATAAACATCAGCATAATATTTTTCGTTTTTAAATTTCCACCTAATGTAGATGCTAAAGTACTATTATGTTTTTTTGAAATAATTGTAAAGAGAGTGGAATGTGTTTTTTCTAAGCACTCTATCTGTACTCTCCATATAAGTACCATATGTTCCATGAGTTAGAGTATGCTTGTTTCCTTCTTTATCCTCAACTTTCTCAAACTCTACATCAGCATTATTTAGTGCCGCAAAAGTTTCATCACTAGCTTTTAATGCTTCTCCTGCCATTGCTATAATTTTTTCTTGTTCAGAATCTAATGTATGTTGTCTTTTTTTATTAAGTTTTTCTAATTCAAACTTATAAATTTTTAACTCATCTAATTCATCTGCATATCCTAATAGTACATCTTCTTCAATCGAAAGAAGTTCCGGTTTTAAAAATGACCATTCAGCATAAAACTTAGAACTTAAATTCATCGTTTTCGCATATATTTCTCCATATTCAGCATCAGTACTATCTTGATCTTTCCTAAGATATGCATAAATAGTTAACTGTTCAACTTTCAGCATCATATCTTCTTCAGCTTTAAAAACTTCTAATAATGCTTTTTGCTCCCTCTTTAACCTTACCTTTATAACTTTGTATTTCTGGAATTAATTTTTTTCTATCTCTTTAAATTGTTTCCAAAAAAATCTTCATTTGTTTTTAAAAATCGATTCTAAATCCCATGTGTTTTTCAACTTTCTGATCTTTTCTCAATAATTCAACCATATTTTTCTCCTTAGATTTATACATAGCTTTAATTATAGCACAAATTATATCCCTTTTGTAATATATTTTTTTAAAAATCTACAGAATTATCTGAAAACATAAAATAAAAAAATTTAATTTTTTTCTTATTAAATGATCATAATTTTCATGTCCTATAAAAGATCTCACTATCTTTATTAAATCCAAAACTTTCATATAATTTTCCTAGCTCTGATATTTGATTGTGCTACATTTTAAGCTTAATCTAGGTAATCCACTATTAACAAACTCTGTTAATAGTTTATTTCCAATCCCTTCGCCTCTGTATTCAGAAAAAAACATATAAAGTATCTAAATAATATTCTTCTTCTAAAAACTTCATCATAATCGAAAAATTATTGAATCCTTTTTTTAACTCAAATTTAGAAACAACTTCATTAAACCAAAATTCCTTCATCTCATTAATTTCATCATAGTGATATGTAAAAGAAAATCCCTTTAATTCTCCCTCACTTTCATATATCCTACAGTTTTTATAACTAAATCTATCACATTCTGATAAAAAAATACAAATTTAAGAATATCTTGAAGTTTCGACAAAGAACATTCTTTTTAATATTTCTAGTTTTAGAGATTCAATAAACTCCTGTAATCCTATTAACACTTTAATATCATTTTTTAGTCGCTTTTTCTAATCATATTCCTTCTATCCTCGTAAACTACTCTGATATAGAAAAAAATTTATTTTTATTCTACCTCTCCAACATTAGCATATCTAGCGAATGAAGGCTCATAGTTTCTCACATTAAATCCTAATTCCTCTAATATTACTGCCACATATGAGGCTCGAACTCCAGTTGTACAATATGTAATCTGAAGTTTATTTTTATCTAAACCTTTTTCATTTACATATTTTTTTCTAATTCTTCTCTAGATTTTTAAAAATCCATTATTGTCAACTAACGAATTAAATGGTAGAGAAATTGCACCTGGAATATGTCCCGCTTTTATTTTCACCATAAATTACTCGACCATTATACTCAACTTCTAGTCTAGTGTCTATAACTTGAACATCTTCATTACCTATTTTTAGATAATAATTCGTCTGTAAATATAGCTTTGTCGTTCTGAGTTGCTTCATTACGAACTACATCACTAACATTTAATCTATCTTTAGTTGGTTCGTAATTTTTATTAAATCCTAATTTTTCAACTTGTTTAAAACCACCATCAATAAACTTAACATTTTCAAAACCTACATAATTAAATGTGTATACTACACGCGCCTCATCCCCAAATCCTTGTTCTGGCATTGTAAAACCATAAACTACAACTTCAGAATCATCATCGATTCCTAATTTGTTAAAAATTTGTTGGTAATTCTCTTTAGATAATAATTTCCCTAGTTCTTCTCCTCCAAATTCACCTAATAAACTAATATCAGTCCAATCAACAACAGTCGCTTTATCATACATTAGTGAACCTTCTTCAAGCATTCCACCACGTGCATCGATAACTACAATATTCTTATTTGTTCTATTATTTAATAAATACTCAGCATCAACTAATTTTTTTAAAATCAAATTGTGTCATAAGTACCCCTCCTCTAAAATCTAATTTTTCAATTTATTATAACATAAATATTATTGAAAAAAATATAATTTAATTCGTTATTAAACCGATACAAATTAATATTATAAAAACTTAATATAATATTCAATTTCCTCAAATATTTCTTACTCCTAATAAATCGTAAACATTTTTATTTACAACTAAAATGAATCATGTTATAATAAATCGGAATTGTTTTGAATTGAAAATTTAAGGAGATAGATAATAGTATGAACAAGAAAAAAATGATTATTACAGGTGCCTGTGGTTCACTTGTAATCGGACTATCAGCTTTCGCTGGTTACGAATACGGCAAACAACAAGCTTATGAAACAGCACCACTAGTACAAAATACTGCACAAGCAAAGAAAATTAATTACTCAGATAAGGTTAGTTCAGTTGTCGTTAGTGAGATTACTGAAGATGGATACGTAACACTTCACGGAGACCATAGCCACTATGAAAAAGGATTAGTACCTTATAACGCTAAAATTCTTGATTCATTAGTTTATAAAAATAAAGATTATAAATTAAAAGATGAAGACATTCAGTATGAACTTGCAGAAGGTTACGTTATAAAAGTTAGCGGTAAATTTTACTACTATCCAAAAGAAGGAATAAACCAAAGTAATATTGTTGATGAAAAAACTGCAAAAGAAATATCAGCACATGCACATCATCACCATCATGGAGAAACTAGTGAATCTAAAGAAACTGGAGATCACTATACATTTAATCCAAAAGATATCGTAAGTGAAACTGCAGATGGCTATGTAGTTCGCCATGGTGATCATTTCCACTATATTAAGAAAAATGAATTATCAAGTTCTCAATTGTCACAAGCAAGTAAAGTAGAAGCTAGCAGCTCATTACCAGCATCTACTGCAGGAATAACTACTCCAACAAGCGATGGATATATCTTCAAAGGTGAAAATGACATCATAGGAAAAAATAGTTTTGGATTCATAGTTAAACATGGTAGTCACCAACACATAATACCTTATTCTCAACTAGTAGGTACAAAATGGGAATACTTAGTAAATAATACTGGAACTCCAGCAACTTCTAAAAATACTAATACGACTGTAGTAAATACACCTAAAAGTAATATAGTAAATGACAGTCACCATGATCATCATGAACATTCATCAGATCACGAAGATTCAACAAGTCATAGTGATGGATATAAGTTCGATCCTAAAGATATTGTTAGTGAAGATGAAAATGGATATACAGTAAGACACGATGATCACTTCCACTATATTCCTAAAAACAAAGTAGAAAAACCTACGGAAGTAGTTAAGCCAACTCCGGTTGTTCCTACTCCTTCTTTACCTGATGCAAATAAAGTAGAAAAAACTAATGAAGACTTTAAAGCTGCTCCAGTTGTTCCTACCCCTTCTTTACCTGATGCAAATAAAGTAGAAAAAACTGATGAAGACTTTAAAACTGCTCCAGTTATTCCTACTCCTTCTTTGCCTGAAGTAAAAAAAGAAGATAATAAAAAAGAAGATGTTACAGAGGTAAAACCTAGTGTCTTATCATTCGCTGGAGTTCAATTTAAAACTAGTGATGGTTTTGTATTAGATGAAAATACAGTAGGTACTCCTACATCATTAGGATTAGTTATTGATCACAATGGACATCAACACTTCGTTTATTATAAACAATTAGTAAATTCTAAATTTGAAAAACTAATTCCTCAAAAAAATATTTAGAACAAGCTAAAAAAAGAATATAAAAGAATTAGAAGATAAAGTAACTGAAAAAAATAAACTACTTAGCAAGTAAAAAAATAATATTGATAAAAAAATACTATTAAATATGTTTCTACAGCAAAAGGAGATGCTCTTTCTTACAATGGAACAACTACACTTTTTAGATGAAATTAATTCTGATAATAATAATGCTGAAACTCAACCTAAAGAGACTCCAAAAGTAGAAGATAAAGTAGAAAATAAACAACCTGAAAGTAAGAACGAAACTTATTCTGAAGAAGTTACTAAAAAAATTAACCATTTAGCAAAAATATTAGGTATCGATCCTAAATTAATTAAATTAGTAGAAACTGAAAATGGACAAGCATTAACTTATCCTCATGGTGATCACAACCATACAGTATTACTTAATGCAATTCATGTTGATGAGACTGAAGTAGATATTACGGATGAAATTCAAAAACAAATTAATTATATCGCTGAGGTTTATGGTGTGCCAAAAAAAGCTGTTAAAGTTACAAAAGATTTCTTTGTATTTAACGAACCTGCTCATGCATATGACCCAACTCATATTCACCCATACTTAATACCTCGTGATAAATTCCATATTCCTGAGGTTACAGGCGACGATGAAGTTGATTTCGAAAATGAATTACTTGCTTTATCAAAACGTACAGGAATTCCTGCTGATAAGATTAAACGAGATGGTGACAAATTTGTAATCCCTCATGGTGATCACGATCATTTCGTTAAAATCCTATCTAAAGGAGCAGATATTTACTATAAAAATAGAATTCCTAATATAACTGGAACTTACGTTGCTGGTGATTTTGACAAAGAAGCTGTATTTAAACACATTGATGAACTAAAAGCAAATAATATTGCTAAACACAGTAATGATAAAAAACAAGCAAATCGTGTTAATCGTGCATTAGATCAGTTACGTGCGACAATTGAAGAATTACCAACTAACTCTACCAAAGGTTACCTAGAAATGTTAGATAACTTTGATAAAAAATACATTCAAGAAGAAACAAATGCTGATACTTCTAAAAATGATGAATTTGTTAAAAAATATAATACTTTATTAAATCGTATTAAAGATAACGATATTGAAAAGTACAATCTTTCAAAAGTAGAGTTAACTAATGAATTAAATATAGCTAGTGAAAATAAAGATGCTAATACTTTAAACAAAAATCAATCACTTATTAGATGAACTTAAAAAATTCGAAGATCGTGAAGGTATAACAACAGTTAGTTACATAAAATACTTTTTAGAAAATATTGATAGTGACAAAATTAATAATAACTTACGTGAAGAACTTGCATCTCTTGTAAAAGATTCTTATGAATCTCAAGCATCCATCACTAGAACACCAATGAGAACATTAGTTACAAGACTTATCAATGCGAAAAATGCTCTTCATTATGCCCTTGAGCATAACACAAGTACTCAGCCTGAATTTGGTGAAAACTATAATAAACTAAATGTAAAAGATGAGGATGGTATGACACTTCGTTCATCTGCAGATCAGTTCGCTAAAGAAGCAAATGATCCATCATTCCCTCTTGAATTTTCTAAAGCAAATTATGATAACGCAGATTTCGAAAAATATGCAGGTAAAAAAGATGAAACTAATAATTCATCATCAAATAATGAAAGTAATAAAGAAGAAAATAACTCTACAACTAGTGAAAATAATAAGGTAGATAGTACACCAAGTGGTGAAACTAATACACCTAAAGATGAGAATACAACAAGTACTGAAAACAACACACCTAAAGATGAAAGTACAACAAGTACTGAAGACGAAAGTACAACAGAAACTAAACAAGTTGAACTAACTCCTGAAGAAACTGCAAAAATTAAACTTACTTGCTGGTATCTTTAGACTTTCTCCAGATAGCATGAATGTTATAGATACTCCATATGGAAAAGCTGTTAACTTCAATCTTGGTGGAAAAAATGAAACTATTTTAATAAAAGATATAGATAAATTACTAGCTGCCTTAGTTTCAAGTGCTAAACCAAAAGAAACTTCAGAAACAAATAACGAAAACAGTACGACTCTTAACACAGAAAAATGAAGTTTCAAATTCTGAAAACAACACAACTTCAAATGATAATAAACACAATGCTGATGAAGAAAAAACAGCAACAGCTACATCTGAAACAACAACAGGCGAAAAATAAATTATTTACTAAAAAACACTTGACAACAAAGCTTATCATGGAGTAAAATTAGTTTAAATAAATACATAAAATTTGATAATAGACATGTTTTTAATCTAAAAACATTCCCAGAGAGAGTACATGTGCTGAAAGTACTTATTGTTTTATTTTAAAATTCTACTATTGATGATATCAAATTAAATTTTAAGAATCTATTTAGATTGAATTTGGGTGGAACCACGGTATAGAAATTAATCGTCCCTTACGTCTTTGACGTAAGGGATTTTTATTTTATATATAAATTCAATTTAAAAATTTATAATACAAAAAGGAGAACAAAAAAATATGTTAGATATTAAATTATTTAGAGCAAATCCTGAAATGGTAAAAGCAAAATTAGCAGCTAGAAACTTAGAAACTGATGTAGTTGATCTACTAATAGACTTAGATAAAAAACGCCGCGAACTTCTAGTGCAAGTAGAAGATTTAAAAGCGCTACGTAACAAAAAAAGTGAAGAAATTGCTATTCTAAAAAGAAAACGTGAAGATGCTTCAGACGTAATTGCTGACATGAAACACGTTTCTGATGAAATCACTACTCGTGACATCGAAGTTAAACAAATTGCTGAAGAAATTAATGAAAAAATTATTAGAATTCCTAACTTAATCTCTGATGAAACTCCAATCGGAGAAAATGAAGATGAAAATATCGAAGTACGCCGTATTGGTCAAGTTAGAGAATTTGATTTTGAACCAAAAGCTCACTGGGATTTAGTTGAAGAATTAGATATTGCTGACTTTGAACGTGCTGCAAAAATTTCTGGAAGTAGATTTGTGTTCTACAAAAAAGCTGGAGCAATGCTTGAACGTGCATTAATCAACTTCATGATTGATACTCACGTAGTTGAACATGGTTATGAAGAATTCATGGTACCTCAATTAGTTAATAGAACTGCATTATTTGGTACTGGACAATTCCCTAAATTCGTTGAAGATGTTTATACTGTTGAATCAGAAGGACTAACTCTTATTCCAACAGCAGAAGTACCATTAACTAACTACTACAACGGTGAAATTTTAACAGAAGATATGTTACCAAAAGGTGTTACAGCATTCAGTATTTGCTTCAGATCTGAAGCAGGAAGTGCTGGTCGTGATACTCGAGGTCTTATCCGCCTTCACCAATTTAATAAAGTTGAAATGGTACGCTTTGCAAAACCAGAAAATTCATATGAACAATTAGAAATCATGACTGGTCACGCTGAAAGCATCCTTAAAAAATTAAACTTACCATATCGTGTAATTACTCTATGTTCTGGAGATACAGGATTCTCAAGTGCTAAAACATACGATATCGAAGTATGGTTACCAAGTTATAATGCATATAAAGAAATCAGTTCATGTTCAAACTGTACAGATTTCCAAGCACGTCGTGCTAATATGAGATTCAAACGTGAAGATACTGGAAAAGTTGAATTTGTTCACACTTTAAATGGTTCTGGATTAGCTGTTGGACGTTGTTTAGCGGCGATTATTGAAAACTATCAAAATGAAGATGGATCAATTACCGTACCAGAAGTTCTACGTCCATACATGCGTGGAATCACAAAAAAATCGAAAGAGATTAATTTCATTTTAAAATAAAAAAATTCCAAGAGGTTTATATAAAAATCCTCTTGGAATTTTTTCTCTATCTTTACATTAAAAGTAGTGAAGAAAGATTCTCTCTTTTCAATCCACTACTTTTTAATTTATGTAATATA